>JGI994J12354_10006055_pt1 | contig 10212 bp, 8 predicted proteins | sample IntmicLarv3ML3BL_FD_12354 | JGI IMG/M metagenome (IMG submission 12354)
TTAGATTTTTTTATATAACGAAAAGAGGTTTTTATGAATAAAACGGCATACTTGATTTGCTTTCTTATATCGGCTGTCGCGTCTTGTTTTTCGTTGATTGCGGAATCTCAATTGTTTTTACACATTTTTATACCGATAACAATTTATTGCTTTAGAAATTTGTTATTTAAAAATAAAAATATAATTCTTGCAAATATTATCTTTTTTATTCTGTTGATATGCGGAGCTTTGGTATTTACGATTCCGAAGTTGCTTTCTTCCATGCTCGGTGTACGCTTACTTCTGACCGATGTTGCGGGATTTTATAGTGTGGATAATGTAACGAATATTATTTCTATATGCGTTTTTTTCATAATGATATTGATAGATGCGAAATTATCTGAAACACTTAAAGCGAAAGAAATAATAACTGCGTTAATATGTTGCGTTATTTTTTCGGCGATGACATTATTTATTTTTAATGATTCGATAAATATTGTAAGGTATAATTTTAAAAACGATAAAATTCAAAACAAAATAAAAATCGCGCATGTTTCGGACACGCATAATAATGAGTACCTTTTGAATAATCTTTATAAGAGAATCGAAAAAGAGAATGTCGATTTGATTTTATTAACGGGCGATATTTTTGATGAAGTCGAAAATTTTGATGCGACACGCGAATTGATGAAAGAATTGGTTTTGGTCGCGCCTGTTTATTATGTCTGGGGAAATCACGAAATTTGGGAAACCGAAATTTTTGAAAATACCGCGGAAATGCAAATTATCGGCGTAAATTTTATCGGCGATGAATTTTTAGATTTGAATATTAACGGCGAAAATATTATTCTTGCGGGAGTCAATGACCCCGAATTAGAAAAATTTTATCCCAAATACAAACCTTTTTCGGAGCGTTTTCAAATTTTAAACGATGCCGTCGGCGATAGTGACAAACTCAAAATTTTATTAAGCCATCGACCTGAGCAACTTGAAATATACAAAAATTCAAATTTTGATTTTATTTTATCGGGACATGCGCACGGCGGACAATTTCGCATTCCTTTTTTAATAAACGGCATAATCGCACCGAATCAAGGTTTTTTTCCGAAATATGCGGGCGGAGTTTATGAATTAAACGAACAAACCGATTTGATTGTAAACCGCGGTATGAAAATTACGGGGATTCCGCGCATTATGAATCCGCCGGAATTGGTTATTATAACGATTGAATGAATTTAAAAAGAGGTTTTTTATGAGCATACATTTAATTGGTTTTATATTTTTAATATTATCGGTAATCGCGCTATTCAAAAAATCTCAATATGCGTTTCATTTCTGTGCGCCTGTTGCGATTTATTGCTTTATAAAAATATTTTTCAAAATAGAAAATGTAATTTTTCTAAGCACGATTTTTTATATAATATTAATAATCATTTGCCTGTTTTTAAGCGTGTCGCATTTGTTTCATGTAATGCATGTGAAATATGAAATTTTTCCGAAATTTTTTCGTACCGTGTATAAGTTTTGCAACTTTTATTATATAAGTAACCCAACGATTATTTTTTCCGTAACCGTTTTTTGCGGATTGTTATCGGTAAACGAATACACGGATTTCAAAAATGCCGTAATAGGTGTGACGACATGTGTAACGTTAGCTTTGCTGACTTTTGTGTTTTTTAATAATGATATGGAAATTATAAATTACACCGTTAAAAGTGATAAAATACAAAGTGAAATAAAAATTGCGCATGTTTCCGATACGCATAATAATGATTATTTATTGGGGAATCTTCACGGAATGATTGAAGATGAAGAGGTTGATTTGATATTATTGACGGGAGATATTTTTGATAACGACGACAGATTTGACTCGACAAAAAAATTAATGGAAGAATTGGTTAACGTCGCGCCCGTTTATTACACCCCGGGGAATCATGAAATGTGGGAAGAAAAAACTTTTGAAAAAATCGCGGAGATGGAAAAAATCGGAGTTAATTATGTTGGCGATTCTTTTTTAAATGTGAATGTTAAAAATAATGAAATTTTGATAGCCGGAATTATTGACCCGGAATTAAGCAAAGCCTACTCGGAACATTCGGAACATTCGGAATGTAAAGGGTTTGAGGAGCGTTTTCAAATATTAAACGATAAAGTTAAAAACATGACCGAAATAAATAAACTTAAAATTTTATTAAGCCATCGACCGGAAAAAGTTGAGTTATACAAAAATTCGGATTTTGATTTTGTTTTGTCGGGGCATGCGCACGGCGGACAAGTTCGCATACCTTTTTTATTAAACGGATTGTTTGCGCCGAATCAAGGATTTTTTCCGAAATATGCGGGCGGAGTTTATAAACTTAATGAAAAAACTTCGCTTATTGTAAGCCGAGGATTAAAAATCACGGATATCCCGCGCGTTATGAATCCGCCGGAATTGGTTATTATAACGATGATTGAATCTTAAAATAAAAAGATAAACGTTTTTATGAAAAGAGGTTTCTATGAATAATATCACATATTTAATTTGTTTTTTTATATTTTTAATAATGTCTTTAATCGCCTTGTTTACGAAGTTTCAATTAGTATTTCATCTTTTTATTCCCGTAGCGATTTATTGCATAATAAAATTAATTTTCAAAAGCGGAAATATAATTTTCACGAATTTTGCGTTTTATGCATTTTTGTTTTGCATAGTTATGGCTTTAAGCGTTCCTCATGTGTTTTACTTAATAGCGACAAGGCTTAATTTTTTGCCGGAATTTTTCCGTATGTTGGTTCGATTATGCAAATATTATTCGTTGGATGTAAAACAAATAATCGCGTCACTGACTGTGTTTTTCATATTAATATTGGCGGACGGATACATTTCAAAAAATTTTGATTCAAAGAAAATAATCGCGTCGCTTATATTGTGCGTGATTTTTTCAATGCTCACGATATTATTTTTTGATAACGAAATCGCGATTATAAGATATGATTTTAAAAGTGACAAAATTCAAAATCAAATAAAAATCGCGCATGTTTCGGACACGCACAGTAATGAATATTTGATTAATAATCTTTATAAAATAATTGAAAACGAAAATGTCGATTTGATTTTATTGACGGGCGATATTTTTGATGACTTCTCGGAATTTGACCCGACACGCGAATTAATGAAAGAAATCGTTAAGGTCGCGCCTGTGTATTATGTCCCCGGAAATCACGAAATACGCGAAGTCGGGACGTTTGAAAAAATCGCAGAAATGGAATCAATCGGCGTAAATTATCTCGGTGATGATTTTTTAAATGTCAACGTTAAAAATTCGGAAATAATTATCGCGGGAATTATTGACCCGGAATTAGAAGAAGTCTACACGGAAAATAAAGATTTCGACGATAGATTTGAAATTTTAAAAGATGGAGTTAACGAAGATAACAGCGATAAACTAAAAATTTTATTAAGTCATCGACCGGAAAAAATCGACTTATATAAAAATTCCGCGTTCGATTTTGTGCTGTCGGGACACGCACACGGCGGGCAAGTTCGTATTCCGTTTTTAATAAATGGCGTGATTGCACCGAATCAAGGTTTTTTTCCGAAATACGCGGGCGGTAATTATAAACTTAATGAAGAAACAACTTTGATTGTAAACCGAGGTTTGAAAATTACGGGCGTTCCGCGCATTATGAATCCGCCTGAGTTGGTTATAATTACGATTGATTAAATTAATTTAGATGTATGTAAAATTTTTTTTGAATTAAAAATATTACGAAAAGATAAATTCTAAATAACACGTTATAATTATTGTATGTGAAATAAAAAATATTTATAATGAATTAATTATTTCAAATCAAGATTTCAAATCAAAAAAATCAAATGAATTAAGGAGGATTCTCTTTGAAAGAAAAACGAAAAAAAGAGGACAGGTCTGTTCAGATTGTTTCAATTTTCACTTTTATTATTGTTGCAATAATGTTAATTTGGTACGCCGATGTTAAAAATAAAATTAAATTTGAAAGCGTTCATAACATATTGATTGTCACTTCAAAAAATTATTACACCGAAAATTCTGTTTATCCAAAAACAACATCAGAGATAATTCCATATTTTAACGAATATTTATACGATTACGAAACCGTAAAAACGGCAGAAAGGAAAAAGCCTTTTAATAATTATCCGCTCGGGGCGAAGTATAAAATTACCGATGACGGAATCGAATCAACTTTTATGGGCAATAAACTTTTTTATGAATTTAAATAAATTTGCGCGAAAGGAGCAATAATCATTGTTAAAATGGATTTTCAAATTATTTAAATCACTTGCGATACTCTCAATGATTCCTGTGGTTTTTTCGATTATTTTTATGTATGAATTTTCCAAGGGGATTATAAAAGGCACAAACGATTTTTATTTGCGTCAAGAAGAAGTCGAAAGGTCATATCATAAATTTGTTGATGAAAACGGATATAAACCGACAAATATAAATGAACTCAGAGAAGATTTTGATTATTACACAGTTTACGATAATAATTTTTTTACGGAAGATGCGTTCATGTGTTATTATGTAAACGAAAAAAATTATCAGCATTATAAAGTTGACGAGCACAAAATTGAAGCCAAGTTCAGAAGAGGTTCTTACGGGTGCGTGCTGATTTACTTTATTGATTCTGACAAATATTATGAATTTGAAATGCGTTTTAGCGATTAACTATGTAACTAAAAAAATCTCTTTATGAAAATCCGAAAATTAAATTCATGCGGAGATTTTTAATTTATAAACTTTTTATCGTGCCAAAATAAAATCGTCGGAATCTTCGTCGTCGTCGCTTTTATTTTCCTCGTACACATTTGTTTGATTTTCAATATTTTGAACAATATTTTCTTCATTTGAAAAACACTTCAATATTTCAAATCCGATAATAATAATCACGCCGAATGTAAACAAAGTTGCGAATCTTTCGGAAATTCTAAATTCCAATAAATAATTTATATAAACAATCATCGAAGAAATCTGCGCCAAAAGTGCCACATAAAATTTGCGCGGTACTCCGAGTGCAAAAACCACGGTCAATGTGTCCGCAAAATAAAAATATCTGTCGTGCATATGCGGTAATATCCACGGTGTCAAATTTACAAATAACAATGCGAGCAAAAATATCAGTTCCTTTGTGATGAAATTCCTTTTTATAAAAGTGTAATGAAATATAAGCACCAAAAGTCCCAAAGTCAATAATATACCCGCGTTTGCCAAATTGCTTGTAAAATTCTCGACATTCGGAATGAAATTATAAACCGATGCCGCGTTTAAAGTCAAATCATTTTCGTAAGTTTTCGTTTGATTTAAATATATGCTTAAACAATCTTTCAGAGGTTTTCCCGCCGACAAAGCAGGAATCAACGATATAAAATAAGTTACGGGAATTATAATTAAATCCTTTAGTTTGTATTTTTCATCAATGAAAAATATAACGAGTATCGGCAAAACAAAAACAACCTGTAATTTAAAAGCCAACGAAATTGTAAAAAATACGAGAGATGTTTTCGGTTTATTTTTCAGAGCATAATAAATTCCGAATACGGCAAGAGCCACATAAACGGAATCGCATTGCGCCCACATACTGCTGTTTAAAAATACGGTGGGCAATAATAAAATCACGCCGAATACAAATAATTCGCGGTTCTTCTTATTAAAAACTTCCCGAAATAACATTAAAGAACCAACGCCTAAAGCGAAATCGAAAACTATGGAAAAGAATTTTATTAAATAAAGGTCGGGAATATTTTTTACATAGCTGAAAACCGCCAAAAAATAAAGATAAATAACGTTATAATCTCCGAGTTGTTCTCGAATCGCTTTAAAACCGCCGTTGTGTCTGAAAAAATTAACCCAAGGAGCTAAAAATGCTTCATAATCATTCGACATATGATTAAACATTATAAGCCTTATAATCATCGCAATATAAATTATAAAATTGTACGCGAAAAAATCTATGAACCGCTCGAAATTTTTAAAAGTGTAAAGAACCAAATTGACAACCGCAATAATAACGCCCGAAATAATAAATACCTCTTTTTGAGCAACTATTTGCGACATTCCCAAAGAATCTTTTTCGTGCATAATTAACGCCGATATATAAAATAAAAATCCCGAAACAACACACAAAATCGGTGAAAGTTTTTTGGATAGTTTATAGTCAAAAAATTTAATTAAATCTATCATTTTTTTTAAAAAACTCCTTCGTGAAAAATTATTAATCTGAACGGTTTGATTATGTTTTCTAAAACGAAATAATGTGTCTTATTTATTATTCGACTTAATCAGTAATATATGTTAGAAAAGGAATTTCTGCTGTAAAATCATAAGAACGGAATGTGAATTTTTTTATAAAAAATTTTAGCGATGAACCTTGTTTAAAAGTTTCATCGCTAAAATTATATTTGAAAAGTATATGCACCTAAAAAGTTTTTAAAAAATTCTCTAAAAAATTTCTTTGGAAATTTCTCTTTTAATAAATTGTCCTCTTCCTTTTTTGCCGATAAAATCTCCGTCTTTCACGATAACTTCGCCACGGGAAATTGTAACGACGGGATATCCCGAAACCTCGAAATTTTCATACGGAGTATAGTCAACGTTTTCGTGTAAAATTTCTTTTTTGATTGTGACTTTTTTATTTGGGTCGATTAAAATTATATCCGCGTCAGAGCCGACTGCGATAGTTCCTTTTTTAGGATACATTCCGAAAATTTTAGCGGGCGTAGTTGATGTAATGTCCACAAATTTATTTAAGCTGATTCGCTTTTTGGAAACGCCTTCGGAAAATAACAAAGGGATTCTTGTTTCCACTCCCGGCGCGCCGTTTGGACATTTTGAAAAATCATCTTTTCCGCGTAATTTTTCTTTGTTCAAATTAAACGGGCAATGGTCTGTCGCGATAACATCGATTTGATTATTGATTATTCCTTTCCATAACAAATCGTTATTTTCTTTATCCCTTAAAGGCGGACTCATCGTATATTTCAAAGCTTCCATAGTTTCTTGTTCATATAAACTTTCATCTAAAAATAAATATTGCGGACACGTTTCCGTGAAAATATTTTTCTGTCCTTTTTCTTTTGCGAGATTTATAATTTCCAAACCTTTTCCGTTTGATAAATGCACGATATAAATCGGCGCGTTATTCAGCGTATTCGCCATCATTAAAACTCGGTTAATCGCTTCCGCTTCACAATTCAGCGGACGGCTTTTTCCGTGATTTTGAACTTTCACATCGTCAGAATTAATAAATTGATTTCTCGCAAAACTCACAAGCCCGTGATTTTCGGGGTGAACCGTACAAATTAAATTTAATTCTCCCGCACGTTTTAAAACTTTGGAAATTTCTTCATCGTTAAGATAATAATCGTAAGTCATATAAAATTTATAACTTGTGATTCCGTCACCGATGAGCGTTTCCATTTTTTTTAAAACATCGTCATCGACATGTTGAATTACACCGTGAAATCCGTAATCAATAACAGCCATTCCGTCCGCATAGCCGTGATATTTATTTACCATATAATCTAAAGAACAATTTTTCGGACCGAAAGCAATATGGTCAACAATCGAAGTTGTACCGCCGCACGCCGCCGCGACAGTCCCCGTATAAAAATCGTCAACCGCGACCGCGATTTCGACATCTAAATTTAAATGCGTATGCACATCAATTCCGCCGGGCGCAACGATTAAGTTCGTTGCATCAATAATTTCCTCGATTTCGTCATTTCCGTTATTTTCGGAACAATTAATATTTTCAGAAATTTCTGTAACAATTCCGTTTGATATTTTTATGTCGCCCTTAAAAATATCCGATGCGGTTGCAATCAATCCGTTTTTTATAATCATAATCAAAAACCTCCATACTTTTAAAATAATATTGGGTATATATTAACATAAAACTGTTTGGCGACACCAGTTTAGAGCAGAAATTAGTTTTTAAATTTAATTGCGATTATTTTTTTTTGCATGAGTGATTAGTTCTAAAGTGTGGTATAATCCAAAGATGCTGAAAAAGATAACGGTTATTTTCGAGAGGAGAGTCCCACACAAATGAAATCACCGATTAAAGAAAAACGGCTCAACACATTGTTTTCATATTTCATGCTTGCCGTTGCAGTAATTATTTCTTACAAAGTTATTATGAATATAACCGAGGTTATAGGATTTATAAAATGGTTTTTGAGCGTTATATCGCCTTTTATTATGGGCTTTTTGTTAGCTTATATTTTGAGTATTCCGCGTGAAGGTATTCGCAAAATTATGAAAAAATCAAAAAATAAATTTATTCGTGATAAAAACAAATTGATAAGTGTCATTTCGGTATACATATTGGTTGGATTTATCGTGTATTTGATTTTGAACTTGATTGTTCCGTCGATTGCGGAAAGCATCTCATTTTTGGCAACCAATTTTTCAAATTATTACGGCAAAGCCATAGAATTTTTGGAATATTTAAACGGTTTGGATATATTAGAGCTTGATATTGATACGGATAAAGCGATGGACATTTTGCAAAAATTCGGAATCCTTGATTTTGTGAAAGAAATTAACGTACAAGATTTCTTTTCGTCATTCGGAGCGTTATCAAACGTTTCGGACAGAATTATAAATGTTTCAAGCGGAATATTAAACGCTTTTCTTATGCTCATATCATCATTTTATATTTTATTGGGCAAAGAAGATTATAAAAAATATCTCGACAGATTGATAAAGGCGATTACATCGGATTCGCTTTATCAAATGCTTTCAAAGTACACATCGAACTTAAATAAAAATTTTAAACAATATATTTATACACAAACCATTGACGGCTGTATTTTGGGTTTTGTCGTTGCGATTGAACTTTATTTATTAAAATCTCCGCACGCGTTGCTTTTCGGGATTTTAATGGCTATCGGTAATTATATTCCTTATTTCGGTTCGATTTTCGGCACGATATTTATTGTTATAATAGTCGGACTTACGCAGGGTTTCACAACTGCTGTGATTGCCACCGCGGTACTTTTTATCACACAGCAAATCGATGCGAATATTTTACAGCCACGGCTTATGAGCGGCTCTTTTTCGCTGAGTCCGTTGCTTGTTATTATCAGTATTACAATCGGCGGAGCGATTTCAAAAATTTTGGGTACGGGAATTTTGGGTATGATAGTTGCGATTCCCGTTGCGGCTATGCTGAAAGATATCGTCGAAGAAGTGATTGTCTTCAGAGAAACTCAGAAAGCGGGAGAAAAGCAAAGCGTTAAACAGACTCAACATTCAAACGAAAATCAAGAAATAAACGAAATTCAAGAAATAAATGAAAAACCGAAAACGAGCGAAAAAACGAAAACAAAAAGAAAGAAGAAAAAATAAAAATAGCCCACACAACGCAGGCTATTTTCGGAAGGATAAAAAAGGATTGTATATAGTAACAATTACTATATTTAAGTTGATTAACTCGTTTTTTAATCAACTTAGTGTGTGTGTTCACATAATACATCGGCTTTTAAAAAAATAAAATTAAGTGTCAAATTGAAATTTTGAAATTTCAAAAAATTAAAACTTTAAAAAATTATCGGATTTAAATATAGTTGCATCTTGCGAAAAAGTCAAGATGTAAAAAACATATCGGATACAACGATAAGGATGGATAATCAAACATGAAAACAGACAGAACAAAGTATAGATTTGCGGACAAAGACGAGAGAATTTTGTTTTCGCATATTTTTGATATCGCAGACAGAACAATTTTTACGGGCGAAGAAAGTTTTTCGGAATTTTTAAATCCGCAAAGTTTATCTGACTGCTTAAATATTTTTCGGAACGAAAAAAATGTGAATGTTAAAGTGTTCGGTGGTTTCGAGGAATCCGAAAGAAAAATAGCGGGATTTTATACATCACATGAACCGCAAAACGAAGATTTTAAAATTCACCCACTCGAAATTTCTTATAACGGTAAATATGAAAAAAATCTTGGGCATCGGGATTTTTTAGGTTCGCTTTTGTCGTTGGGAATCGATAGAAAATTTGTGGGCGATATTTTGTTATACGAAAATAAAGCCGTTGTATTCGTTAAAGAAGAAGTGAGCGATTATATTATTGCGAATCTCGAAAAAGTAAAAAATACAAGCGTCAAAATAAAATATCTCGATGACTTTTTTATTCCCGTGATTGATGTTACAAAAAAGCGCATTTCCGTGCCGTCTTTGAGATTGGACAGCGTTTTAAGCGA
>JGI994J12354_10006056_pt1 | contig 10212 bp, 11 predicted proteins | sample IntmicLarv3ML3BL_FD_12354 | JGI IMG/M metagenome (IMG submission 12354)
GCGCGGATGTGTCGGGCAAGTGGATTATTGAAGAGGCGAAGAAGGATGTCTTGAATATGAAGCGAGAGGCCAGTCGGGAAGTCAGTGCGATTAGGAAAAGTAAGCGAGAGGCGCTGAGGGAAGTGCGTGTGCTGACGAAGAAGTTGCAGAGTTTCTTGCGGGAGTCGCAGAAGAAGGTGCGGGTATAAAATAAAAGCAGGGTACAAAACAAACGTTCGATTTTGTTCTGTACTTTTCTTTTGTGCTATGATATACTATTCGTTAGAAGGCAAACAGTGTTATTAGGTGTTGGTTCATCCGTGTGGCAAATATGATAAAATATTACATATACTATGCTTAATTTAGAAGGAGAGAAAAGATGTTGTTACCAGAATTATTAATTGCAGAAGCAACAGAATATGAGTTTAAATCAGCACTTGAAGTTAAGAAAGCAAAGAACTGGTTAAAAACAATAAGTGCATTTTCTAATGGAATAGGCGGTAGTATTTACTTTGGCATGAGTGATGCCGAGGTAGTGGAAGGATTGGAAGATATTCAAGAAGTTTCTGAAAAAATCAGCCAATTAATTGGTGCTAAGATTGAACCTATGGTACATGTGAATATGATTCCATATGATATAGAAGGCAAGAAGGTTTTGCGAGTAGAAGTACCTTCGGGTAGTATGACACCATATTATTATTCCTCAGATGGTAATAAAATAGCATATATTCGTATGGGAGAAGCAAGTGTACAAGCGCCATCGCACATCCTAACTGAGCTAATATTAAAAGGGCAGAATGAATCTTTTGATGCAATGTTTAGCAAATATAGTAAGAATGATTTTAGTTTTTCAATATTAGAAGCAACTTATAAGCAACGAACACATAAGAAAATAATAGATAGCGATTATGTTTCTTTTGGATTAGCAAATGAGCAAGGGAAATTGACTTATGTAGGTGTTTTGAGTTCGGACCAGTGTCCATTGCTCCAATCAAGAACATTTTGCACAAGATGGAATGGTTTGACAATGGGATCCATATTTGATGATGCTATTGATGATAAAGAGTATGAAGGTAATATTTTTACGGTATTGGATAATACGAAACAGTTTATTAGAAATAATTCAAAGGTGCGTTGGAGAAAAACACCTGATGGTCGTATAGATATGCCAGATTATGATACAGATGCAATTCACGAAGCAGTGGTTAATGCGTTGGTGCATCGCTCTTATTTACTGCCTGGAACAGAAGTACATATTGATATGTATGATGATAGACTTGAGATTGTGTCCCCGGGGGGAATGTTTAATGGGAAGAAGATACAAGAATTGGATTTATGGAAGATTCCGTCAGGACGAAGAAACCCTGTGTTGGCAGATTTGTTTCAGCGAATGAAATTGATGGAACGCCGTGGTAGTGGTATCAAGAAGATTCTGGAGATCCATCAAGGAAAAAAGCCTCCTGAATTTCAATCTACGGAGACAGATTTTGTCACAATATTTTATAATGAGAATTATCAAAAGCAGGCTTTGGAAGTAGAGAAAGAGGTCTTGAAAGGAAAGAAAGAGGTCTTGAAAGGAAAGAAAGAGGTCTTGGAAGGAAAGAAAGAGGTCTTGGAAGGAAAGAAAGAGGTCTTGGAAGGAAAGAAAGAGGTCTTGGAAGGAAAGAAAGAGGCCTTGGAAGGAAAGAAAGAGGTCTTGGAAGGAAAGAAAGAGGCCTTGGAAGGAAAGAAAGAGGTCTTGAAAGTGAAGAAAGAGGCCTTGGAAGGAAAGAAAGAGGTCTTGAAAGTGAAGAAAGAGGCCTTGGAAGGAAAGAAAGAGGTCTTGAAAGTGAAGAAAGAGGCCTTGAAAGGAAAGAAAGAGGTCTTAAAAGCGAAAAAAGAAGTTTTTGACAACTTGGTATCAAATATGGATGGTAATACTCGAACGGAAGAAAATGCATATAGAATAATAGCAGAATTTGTGATGGGCGAAACATTTGCAAGACAAGATGTAATGGATGTACTGGGAATCACAAAAACACCAGCAGGAAAATTGATGCAGAAAATGCTAAGAGTTGGATTGATTATTCCAATGCCGGCAACTGGAAGAGGAAAGTATTGTATAAATCAAGAGATATAATATAGTCAAGGGAAGTAGGTCGGATCGGAGACTTGAAACCCGATTCCAGTGGTCGGGATGAAGACCTAAAACTCATTCCCATTGCAGAAAAAACTGTTAAAAATTAGTAAAGGGTGACGAGAGTCACCCTTTAGCTTATGGTTTTAACTTATGGGAATGTTTAGGGTGTTCTTGCTTTCTTGACTTTTCTGCTGTGGTTATATATAATCAGAGTCACAACTTTGTACAAAAACTATAAAGAAGTTGTATAAAGTTATGATTGGTGAAATGAGGGGCGTATTTATGAAAACAAAAATTGCGGAAATCTTTGAAAGACAAAATGGTATTATGCGCACAAAGGAACTTTCAGAGAATGGTGTTCACTACCGGTTAATAAATAAACTTATAGAAGAAGGTAAGATAAACAAAATTCGCTATGGATATTATCAGTGGCAAGATGAAAAGGTATTTACGGAGGCTGCAATTGTTACGAGATTATTTCCAGATGGAATCTTGTGCATGGAAACAGCATTACTATATTATGATTACACAGAGCGCACTCCGGCTGCATGGCATATCGCAGTGGATAATCGTTCAAGTAGGACTAGGTTTAAGATTGACTATCCAATAGTGAAACCACATTATATTGAACAGGATAGGCTGGGGATTGGAGTCGTAAAGGGTGAGATTGATGGAGTTGAAGTGCAAATATACAATCGTGAACGGATTCTTTGTGACTACCTTCGCCGTATCAATAGCACAGATGGCGAAATTTTTAATGGAGTAATCAAGGGATATGTGAAGGATCCTGAAAAAGATATTGCACAACTTATGGAATATGCAAAGAAACTAGGAGTAGAAAGAAAAGTGAGAAAAACGGTGGGAATATGGCTATAAAAGATAAAGCGGCATCAGTACTTGTAAATCTAAAAAATCAAGCCAGGGAAATAGGTTTGAAGAATTCCTCGAGCCAGTGTTTAATGCAGTTGTTAATAAAACAGAGTTTCTTGCGAGTTGGTCGAATACCAGTAATTCGTGGATAGTTTAATGCAAAGGTAAAATAAATATAGTAAAGTTACAAATATTTGTCGAAGCGGTTAGATTGTCCATTCAAAACAATCGTTTAAAAGCAAGTAGGTGGAGAGATCCATCTATTTTTGTTTTACAGAAAAATCATAAATTTGCAGGATTAATCATATAAACGCCACTGTCCTTTTGTATTTTGACTTGTGAAAGTATATACGATATACTAGGAAGGTAGCTATTTTAATGAAAGAAGGTTTTGATTATGAAGAAATTATGGAAAATACTTACACTTTTGGTGAGTGTATCAATATTGTTTGTTGGTTGTGGAACGAAGGAAACGAAAGAAGCAGCGGAGCAAGCAGGCGAGGTTGCACCGGAATCGCAAAACAGTGAGGAAGTGACAGAGGCGGCTAATTTAGAGTATGTGTCGCAAGATGGAAGCATTGCGCTTACTTTGCCTAACGAGACGTGGGTGTGCACAGAGGATACGAAGGACAATATTGTGATTACTTCGGAAGAAGGNGTTATCAATATTATTCGCAATGAAGGAGAGGCAGTGGCGACACAGCTTGTGGATAGCAAGGAAGCGTATGAATCTATGATTCATGGGGTATTTTTTGGAGTTGAGTTTGAGGTTTTGAGTTTTGAGCAAATAGATGCAGAGGGCAGAAGAGGATACCATGCGGTGATTCAATATGCGCAAGATAATCCGGATAAATACATGGTAGGGGCGGCGACCTATGGCGAGAGCGAGGGCTATACGGTGGCGGCAACGTTGTACAAGGAAGATGCGCAGTTGCTGAGTGCAGTTGAAAATAGTGTATTTACGATGAAAGTGTTGAAATAGAATATGAAGAGTTTGTATGAGCGTTTGAAGGAATATAGTGAGACAAATTGCTATGCGTTTCATATGCCAGGACATAAGAGAAGAAAGGTAGTGGAAGCGGGGCTACCCTATGAAATTGACCTCACGGAAGTTGGGGATTTTGATGACTTGCACCATGCTTCTGGGATTTTAAAGGAAGCGATGGAGCGTGCGGCAAATGTGTACCATGCGAAAGAAACACAATTTTTGATTAATGGCAGCACGGTGGGCATCTTAAGTGCGATTATGGGAAATACAGAAAAGGGTGACAAGATTTTAGTTGCTAGGAACGCCCACAAATCAGTGTATCATGCAATTTTGATGCAAGAGTTAGAACCTGTATATTTGTACCCAGAGCATCACGGAGGCGTGCAGATAAATGGCGAACTTCTCCCTGAGACGGTGGAAGCAAAGTTACAAGAGCATGCAGATATAAAAGCAGTTGTAATCGTATCGCCAACTTATGATGGGGTGGTGTCGGATGTGGCAAAGATTGCGAAGATTTCCCATGCAAGAGGCATACCGCTGATTGTGGACGAAGCCCATGGAGCCCATTTTGGTTTCCATCCGTATTTTCCACAAAATGCAAACCAAGCGGGGGCAGATATTGTGATACATAGCATTCATAAGACCTTGCCTTCATTAACACAAACGGCGCTTTTGCACATGAATGGCACGTTGGTAAATCGTGAAAATGTGCGGCGCTATCTCCAGATGTTGCAATCAAGTAGCCCGTCTTATGTTTTGCTAGCAAGTATCGACGCCTGTGTTGGATTTTTGGAAAATGAAGGCGCCAAGGCATTTGAGGAATATGTCAAGCAATTGCAAGCGGTTCGCGCGCAGTTAAGAGAACTTAAGAATTTACAATTGCTAGAAACCCCTTGCTATGACTGTTCCAAAATCGTAATCGCTGTAAATCATACCGATATAAATGGCAAGATGTTATATAGACGTTTAGAGAAAGAATTTAGTTTACAACTTGAGATGGCTGCCGGGACATATGTTGTTGCGATGACTTCTTTGGCAGATACGAAGGAAGGGTATGAGCGACTTGTTTGTGCTCTGAAAAAAGTGGATGTTTCACTCAGCGGTACAGAAGCAGTAGGAAACATTAAGGAATTATCAGATAAGGAAACAGCAGGGAACATTGATAAATTATCCGATAAAGAAACTGTCGAAAATATTGGTGGATTGCTAAAAAAAGAAACTACTGGAAATATTGGCAAATTACAGAAAAAAGAACCAGCAAGAAATATTGAAAATTTATCCGATAAAGAAACTAAGAAAGAAACCACCAAGAACATCACAAAACTACCACAAGCCGAACACGTCAAATCCCACGGTAGTAAACGAAAAAGTTTCAAACGAAAGGATAGCATTGGCAAAGTTTCTGCGGAAATGGCATATTTGTATCCGCCAGGCATTCCCTTGATTGCCGAGGGCGAGCGAATTTCAAAAGAAGTGATTCTCTATTTAGAAAAGCATGAAGAAATGGGCTTCGAGATAGAGGGGTGCAGAACAAAAGGGCGAATCGAGGTGTGGATAGATGGGTAAAATATTTTACTTTATGGGGAAAAGTTCTTCGGGAAAGGATACGATTTTCCAGAGAATACAAAAAGAATTTTCCAAAATGAAAACGATTATATTATATACGACACGGCCGATTCGAGAAAATGAAGTGCATGGGCGCGAGTATTTCTTTGTGGAAGAAGATGGGTTCTTGCAATTTCAAGAGGAAGGCAAGATTATTGAATTGCGAGAATATGATACCATGCATGGTGTGTGGCGATATTTTACNGTNGATGACGGGCAGATTGATTTAGAGGAAGCGCATTATTTTGCGATTGGGACGCTTATGTCTTATGCGAAGATGCGGCATTATTTTGGAGAAGATAAGTTGGTGCCGATTTATGTGGAAGTAGAGGCGGGAGAGCGCTTAAGCAGAGCGTTGTTGCGAGAGAAGATGCAAGAGACACCGAAGTATGCGGAATTGTGTCGAAGATTTTTGGCAGATGAAAAGGATTTTGCAGAAGAAAATCTGGAAAATGAAGGCATTACGAGGCGTTTTGAAAACCAGAATATTGAGGAGTGTGTGAGAGAAATAACTCTATATATGTGTGAATATATATGATATACTCTACTTAGAGTGTAAGACTTGGAAAGGATATAATATGGCGGGATTTAAAGATGTAGTTGGCAGGAAAGAGCTTATTGGATATATGCAGAGGGCCGTAGAGACGGGCAGTGTATCTCATGCGTATATTTTGTGTGGAGAAAAAGGCTCCGGCAAGAAGTTGTTGGCGAACTTATTTGCGATGGCGTTACAGTGTGAGAAGCAGCAACCAGAGCCGTGCAATGAATGTCATTCTTGCAAGCAGGTATTAAGTAGNAATCATCCAGATATTATACAGGTTACACATGAGAAGCCAACGTCGATTAGCGTGGACGATATTCGTGAGCAAGTGAATCGCGACGTGATGATTCGGCCATATAGCAGCCAATATAAGATTTATATTATACCGGAGTCAGATATGATGACGGAGCAAGCGCAGAACGCCATACTCAAGACACTTGAAGAGCCACCAGAGTATGCAGTTTTCTTTTTACTGGTGGAAAATACAGAGAAACTACTACCAACCATCAATTCCAGATGTGTTATGTTAAGACTTAGAAATGTGAAGGATTCGCTGATTCAACATTATCTGACAGAGCAGATGGAGATTCCGGCCTCAAAAGCAAAGGTGTGTGTTGCATTTGCGCAAGGAAATATAGGCAGAGCGGTTATGCTGGCTACTTCGGAGCATTTTGCAGAAGTGAAGGAAGCGGCGGTGCAGTTGCTACAACATGTCAACGAAATGGAAGTAACGCAGATGGTTGCGGCGATACAGACGATTACAAAGTATAAATTAGAAATTACGGACTATCTGGATATTTTGATGATATGGTACCGAGATGTGTTGCTTTATAAGGCGACAAAAGATATAGATAAAGTGATTTTTGCAGAGCAGATGGAGTATATTCGGGAACAAGCCAAGAGAAGTTCATACGAAGGAATTGAGACGATTCTAAAGAGTATGGAGACGGCAAAAGCACGTATGCGAGCAAATGTAAATTTTGATTTGATTATGGAATTGTTATTGCTGACAATTAAGGAGAATGCGAAATGACGAAAGTAATAGGAGTGCGGTTTCGAACTGCTGGGAAGATATATTTCTTTGCGCCGGGTGACTTAAAACTTAGCAAGGGGCAAGAGGTGATTGTAGAGACTGCGAGAGGAATTGAGTTTGGAACCATGATTACAGGCCCAAGTGAGGTGAAAGATGAAGAAGTATCACAACCTTTGAAACCTGTGATTCGCGTTGCAAGTGAGGAAGATAAGAAGCGAGAAATCGCGAATCGTCAAAAGGAAAAAGAAGCGTTTACCATTTGTTTAGAGAAGATACGAAAGCATAAGTTGGAGATGAAACTAATTAATGCAGAGTATACTTTTGATAATAATAAGGTATTGTTTTATTTTACAGCAGATGGCAGAATCGATTTTCGCGAATTGGTGAAAGATTTAGCGGCAGTATTTCGCACGAGGATTGAACTTCGGCAAATAGGCGTGCGGGACGAGACAAAGATTCGAGGCGGCATTGGAATTTGCGGGAGAGCTTTGTGTTGCCATACTTATTTAGAGGAGTTTGCGCCAGTGTCAATTAAGATGGCCAAGGAGCAGAACTTGTCCTTGAATCCCACGAAGATTTCGGGTGTGTGCGGAAGGTTGATGTGTTGTTTGACGAATGAACAAGAGACTTACGAAGAGCTAAATAGCCAGCTTCCAACGACTGGGGAAGAGGTGACAACGCCAGAAGGTTTGCGTGGAACGGTGCATAGTGTTAGCGTTTTACGACAGATGGTCAAAGTGGTGGTGATATTGGATAAGGACGAGAAGGAAGTGCGCGAATATCAGGTGGCAGAGCTAAAGTTTAAGCCCAGAAGAAGAAAAAAAGAACAAAAAATATCCAATGAAGAACGCAAAAAACTTGCAGGATTAGAGAAAAAATAAAGGAGCATCAAAGCGAAATGACAGTGAAGATGAAGCCAGAAGAAAGAATGGATGATTTGCAGATAAACGGTTATGAAATTATCCAGAATCCGAAGAAGTTTTGTTTTGGGATGGATGCTGTTCTTTTGTCTGGATTTGCAAAAGTGAAAGAGGGAGAACGTTTGTTGGATCTTGGCACAGGAACGGGGATTCTGCCTATTTTACTTGAAGCGAAATCAAGTGGGGCTTATTTTTGTGGCTTGGAGATACAAGAAGAGAGCGCGGACATGGCAAGGCGAAGCGTTTGGCATAATGGACTTTCGGACAAGATAGAAATTGTTACGGGCGATATAAAAGAGGCGGGAGCGCGGTTTGGCTTGGCCTCTTTTCATGTTGTAACGACGAATCCGCCTTACATGATAGATGCGCATGGCTTGCAGAATCGAACGAGCACGAAGGCGATTGCCAGACATGAAGTTTTGTGTAATTTAGACGAGGTGATAAGGGAAAGCGCGAAGGTGTTGCAGCCGGGCGGGCGATTTTATATGGTGCACCGACCATTTCGCTTGGCAGATATTTTTGAAAAAATGGAAAAATACAAAATTGAGCCGAAGCGTATGAGATTGGTCTATCCTTATATTGATAAGGAACCCAATATGGTCTTAATCGAGGGTGTGCGCGGTGGCAGACGGCAATTAACGGTGGAATCGCCATTGATTGTGTATGAGAAATCGGGTGAATATACGAAGGAAGTGAGAAAGTTTTATGGAGAATGAAGGCATCTTATATTTGTGCGCAACACCGATTGGAAACCTTGAAGATATGACGTTTCGCGCAGTTCGCATATTGCAGGAAGTGGATTTGATTGCAGCGGAAGATACGAGAAATAGTGTGAAGTTGCTGGGGCATTTTGACATTCACACACCGATGACAAGCTATCACGAATATAATAAGATAGAAAAAGGGAAGAAATTAGTTGCAAAACTAAAAGAAGGAAAGAATATCGCACTGATTACAGATGCAGGAACGCCGGGAATCTCCGACCCTGGAGAGGAACTTGTGAAAATGTGTTATGAGGAAAATGTGTGTGTTCGTGTATTGCCAGGCGCTTGTGCGGCGGTTTCAGCACTCACGCTGTCTGGGTTGTCTACGAGGAGATTTGCATTTGAAGCATTTTTGCCAAAAGATAAAAAGGAGCGCGAAGATATTTTAAAGACGCTTGAACGAGAAACGCGAACCATTGTGTTATACGAGGCGCCTCACCGACTTCTCCGTACCTTGCGCGAGTTAGAGGAACGGCTTGGAGACCGCAAAGTAACGGTATGCAGAGAGTTGACGAAAAGATATGAAACCGTTTATGTTTCTTCTTTACAAGGGGCGTACGCCTATTATGAAAATCATACACCAAGGGGAGAATGCGTGCTTGTAATAGAAGGTGTGAATTATGAAATGCTAAAGGAAGAAGAGAGACAGCAGTGGGAAAAATTAAGTATTAAGGACCACATGTTGCATTATGAAAAACAAGGACTCGTATCAAAAGAAGCGATGAAGAAAGTTGCAAAGGACAGGGGCGTAAGCAAGCGGGACATATACAAAGTCTTGCTACAGGAAAAAGAGCTTTGACAAGTATTTATACGCATGGTATAATCCTTTTTGAGAGTTTTAACAAAAAGAAAAGAGGGAAAAATTATGCCAATAGGTTATGAAGAAATGTACTTGGAAATGTTTTATTCATTTTTTGCAGCATACTCTGTCGTAATATCCGTTATTGGAATTCTGACAATTGTTGCATGGTGGAAGATTTTTGAAAAAGCAGGAGAAGCAGGTTGGATAGCACTAATACCAATTTACCGCGAAGTTACGATGTTTAAAATCGCGTACGGCTCAGGTTGGAAGTTCTTGTTAACGCTTATTCCATGTGCGGGTTTTGTCTTTTGGATGATTATGTACTTTAAATTAGCAAAGTCTTTCGGACAAGAAACAGGATTTGGTTTTGGATTAGTATTTTTAAATACAATCTTTGTCTTGATTCTTGGATTCGGAAATGCAGAATATATAGGTGCGCAAGAAAGCTAATTATGTTTTATAGGATTGCAGGTATCTCTTGAGTGGGGTGCCTGTTTTTTTATATACTAGGAAATTGCTTTCCTAGTATATAAAAACCCTCCGGGGGAACACACTGCGGCGTACAATGAATATGTCGCAAATAGCGACCGC
>JGI994J12354_10006057_pt1 | contig 10208 bp, 7 predicted proteins | sample IntmicLarv3ML3BL_FD_12354 | JGI IMG/M metagenome (IMG submission 12354)
GCCATAAACGAGCCGTATATTACATGGTCTGCTGTTGAACCTATCCCAAATAAATCGTCTTTGTCATATTTTCCGTCGCTGTTTAAATCGCCGGAAACCAGTTTCGCCATGTTGAAAAATCTTTCGAATGTCCACTGACCGTCTTTTACGAGCTGATATACATCGTCTGTAATTCCGTAATCCTGCATAAGTTTTTTGTTGAAAAGAAGTATACGCGTCATATCAAAGTTTGACACTTCATAAGAACCGGGGCAGAAATATACGTTGTTTAAAATCGACATACTGCTTTTCGCGTTCTGGTCCCACCACGGAGCGTCAAGGTCAACATAAGCAAGATTATTTATATCATAGATAAGTTTATCTGTCGCCGCCGCAAGAGCTTCGCCCGTGCCTATACACGCTATATCATACGCGTTGTCCCCTGCCTGCGCGGATTTTCTGAACATACTGTTTCTGGAACCGTTCGCAACAATTATTTCTTCTATCGAGCAGTTGAATCTTTCCTGTATCTCAATGCTTCTCCTGTATGCCGCATCGTTGATAATATCCCCCGTATCTTCGTATACATAAGGTTCCATTATCAGATTCATATAATACAAATCTTCCTGACTTGTATTCAAAATCTTAAATTTATGCCCTTCAAAGTCCAATTCGGGAATACCGTCTTTAATTTCCACGGCTTCCGTGGCTTGTTCGTCGGTTACTTCACCCGCGTTTTCGTTTTCACCCGAGGTTTCCTGATTTGAACCTGCGGCGCTGCCGTTGTTTGTGGGATTGTTCGTACCGCTTTCTTGTTTTCCGCAAGCCGCAAATACAGAACAGACAAGTGACATAAGTAAAATTACAGCGATTATCTTTTTGATTTTCATGTTTATACCAGTCCTCTTTCTAAAAATTTTATAGTATTTTTCACAAAAAACACTTACATATATGTAATATTAAAACAAAATAATGTCATGCAAATTAATTTTTTTTTAAATTTATCCCCTGTTCAGAAAATTATAACAATAATATTATAATATCGACTTAAAATAAGAGCATAATTTTATTAAACTCATATTATAAAATTATACCGGAGGTAAATTTTTATGGCAGAAATAAAATCAACGAGAAAAAAAATAACTTTTATAGGTTCGGGAAGCGTTACGTTTACCCGAAACCTCGCGCGTGATATTCTCACGTTCCCGGCATTTTCGGACTGCGAAATCGCTCTTATGGATATTGACCCGGATAATCTTGAACTCTCAAAAAAAGCCGTTGAAAAAATAATTTCGGAAAGCAAATGCAAAGCGAAAGTTACAGCCACAACCAACAGAAAAAAAGCTCTCAAAGGCGCGGACGGCGTTTTATGTACAATCGAATGCAGCGACGACAGAACAACGGCTTCAGACGTGAATATCCCGTTAAAATATAACATAAGCGTAAACATCGGGGATACAAGGGGTCCGTCGGCTATATTCAGGTTTATGCGTACCCTGCCGTTTATGATAGAAATTGTCAAGGATATAGAAAAATATTGTCCCGACGCCGTATTTTTAAATTACACCAATCCTATGGCAATGCTTTGCAGAGCCATGCAGGGAATATCCGACATAAAAATCACAGGATTATGCCACAGTGTACAGGGTACAGCCGGAATGCTCGCGAAATGGATAGGCGCACCCAAAAACGAAATAACTTATTTATGCGCGGGAATCAATCATCAGGCATTTTATCTAAAATACGACTGGAACGGTGTTGACGCTTATCCGCTTATCAGAAAAGCCATGGAAAACCCCGAAATATTAAACGAAGAACAAGTTCGAAACGATATGTTTTTACATCTCGGATATTATGTAACAGAATCGAGCGGACACAATTCGGAATATGTCGCGTGGTACAGAAAACGCAAAGATTTACTCGAAAAATATTGTACTCACGGTACAGGCTGGAATCCGGGACATCAAAGAACCGCCGGAACAAAAGCGAAAAAAGACGCGCGCCGTCTTACAGAATTTAATAATTTTATCGCCAATCCAATAGATTTAAACCGCAGTGAAGAATTTGCTTCGTCTATATTTAACGCTGTATTCGGCGACAACACAATGTTTGAATTCAACGGAAATGTCAGAAACTTTAATTTAATTGATAATCTCCCATACGGCGCATGTGTTGAAGTTCCCGTTGTCGCGTCAAAAGGCGGTTTAAAAAGTACACATGTCGGAAACATGCCTGCGCAGCTCGCCGCACTCTGTAATATATCGTCAAGATGCGAAGAAATGGCGGTTGAGGGAGTATTAAAAGGCGACAGGGAGATGATATATCACGCGTGTTATTTTGACCCGATGTCGTCGGCTGTTTTGAGTATGGCTGAAATAAAAAGCATGGTTGACGAGATGTTTATTGAGCATGAGGGCTGGCTGCCTATGTTCGGGATTTGATTTGTTTCGACGTTTTTGTATTGTAGGGGTTGGAATTTTTCAACCCCTACAACAAATTTTAATATTACCAATTCATTGGGAGTGAAAATGCCTTTATAACGAATGTTCGGAGGAAACAAGATGAAAAAAATAATAATCGCATTGATTGCGGGAATATTTTTGTTAAGCGTTGGCTCCTGCGCGAACGAAAATCAAGAGTACAGCTATAATATAAAAGACGCTTTGAAAATAAGCGCATGGGTGTTTGACGAAACTATCAAAGGAAATGTTTACGGCGAACGTGATACTGTTTATACGTTTGAACGCTTAGAATTAAACGATGTTAGACTTATGACTCCTATGGTACACTCTGAAATGGAGACAATAAATTTGGATATATTTTTGGAGTTTGCCGATGGCACATTCGAAGTTATTTCTGAAGATAAAGATGTGCAGTTGTCTTTTAATAACCCTCTTTATCCTTTCCGTAGAAGCGAAGGATACGGCGACCAACGAATTTACGGATTCGAGATAAGTCTGCCCAACGAAGGATTTATTTCCGCCAATCCATTAGGTTCAAACCGTGGACATACATATATTTATGACGGTATAGAACTGTTGCCGGTTCTTGTGGGAAGAAAATATTATTTAACTGTCAAAGCATATAAATTTGATAATACACAATCGCCGGTTATCACAGCACAGTTGAGGTTAATACAGTTAGATGAAAGCAATACTAATTCTGCTTTTGGAATAGGTCCTTTTTCAATCGAATTGATTTCATACGAGTACAGCGACATGTATAAAATGATGGACGAAATTTGGGACGATGAAGATTAATTTTGATGTAGAAAATATAACATCGTAAAAAGCAAATATATATAAAATAAATTCGCAGGGGATTGAAAATTTTCAATCCCCTATTATTATTCACCAATTGCAAAAATATTTCACTCTTTCTTTTATGTCGGGGTATTTTTTCACAGTCGCGTCAGAAAACATGCCGTCGTCGTCGTTTTTGGTCGCCGCGTTTTCGTGATTTATCAATGCCCATGTTGAATCAAATAAGTGCGTGAATAACGGGTCGCGTAATGCCTCGCATATAAATCCCTGACGCGGTGAATTTATATCCTCGCCGCTTATCTGGAATAAATTATTTTTTTCGCAGAGGTTTATAAGACGTTCAAGCTGGGTTCTTGTGTTTCGTGTCGGCATGTAAGTTACAGAATTAAACCCAAGTTTTATTACTTCGTCAAACCATAAATCGAGATAATCGTCCTCGAATTTCTGCGGTCTTTTGTCACCTGTTACAGAATCCATAATATCGCCGAGATACGGAGCTGCCGCGGTTGCTCCCGTTGCTTTCGCTACTTTTATATAATCCTCAACATTCGGACATTCATCATACGCGTCAACATAAAATTTTTCCACCATGTCGGCTTTTAATATACCGAGAATATCATATAAATAATAATCGGGATTGTTTTCAAGCAATGAGTTTTCGGATTTTTTCGCTATGTTTATTTTCATATCGTTTTTCAAAAAATTTATGACTTCCGAAGGTGTCGGATATTTTTGTGTTATCAATTTTGATAACGCGTAAGTTATATGCCTTTCGGTAACAGAGCCGCCGTCGTGGTATTGTGACAACGGGAGAACATGTTCGTTGAAATCAAGTTTTATATTGTACGGTTTCATGATTTCGGATATGTTTTCACACATTTTTTTGTTGCGTGTGTTTCTGTTTTTCCTAAACGGTGCGAAATAACCGCTTAAATCGTCTATATATTGATGAGGTATCCCGTGCAGAGCGACATACATTATTGAGCTCTGGTCGGGATTGTTTATTTTTTTGCCGTTTAATCTTGTTTTTGAAACGTCAACTCTTGTTTCAATACCTATTGTTGTGGCTACGCCTAAAATTTTCCCTGCTTCGATAAATTCTTTCGCTCCGCCTATCGAATCATGGTCCATAATACCGGCGGTTGAAAGTCCGTTGATATACGCCATATATATGGATTTTGTCGGTGAATACGGCGAAAAAGAATATGTTGTGTGTATATGATTATTAACGTTGTCTGTTTTTTCGGGCTTCGCGATTTCGCCGGAATCCGTCTTTTTTTTGATTTCAGATAAAGCGTCGAGTCTGTTTTCTTTTTTTTCGTCGTTTAATAAAGCTATGAGATTGTTTATATCCATAAATTTTTCTCCCGTTTTATGTTTTTTGTTTTGCAAATTTGTTCAGGAACAAATATATGTTTTTTCCATAAATAAAATAGTGTTTTTATCTGCATAAGTCATACGATAATTAACCACCCAAGGGTCATAATCGGTGTTTGAAAGAGCCTTTACATAAATAGCGTTTGCGTTTTTATCAAATTCAAATTCTATTTCTCCGTAAAATACGTCAGGCAGATTTTGTCTTTCCATAAAATCTTCCGCATCTTTTCCCGTATGTCCCGCTTCGCCAACAAGGTAATTTGTTAAATCCTTTACATCAAAATTGACAAATTTTAATTTATTTTCATTTATAATTTGAATATAAGCATTGTCTTTATTTCCATCAAGATAATAATTACCGACATAAACAGTTGAAACAGAATTGCAGGAAGCAAATACGAAAATAGAAATTATTGTTAAAATTATAGTCACCGCTATTCTTTTTTTTATCATATATTTCTCCCGTTTTATAATATTATTTCAACATTTCCTGTCCGCCGGTTACGGGGATTGCCTGCCCTGTTTCGTATTTTTGCTCAATTGCGTATAATACCGCACGCATAACGTCGTCAATCTGACAACCCCTATTCATCGGTACTTTTGATTCATAGAATTTTTTAACGTCCTCAATCGTTTTCGCTCCCGCTACTTTACCTGTTTTGAGATACTGCGCAAACAAACCTTTTTCAGGGTCGCTCCATAACGGTCCGTCAAGAAAATTTCCGGGGCATATCGCGTTTACTTTTATGTTGTATTCAACAAGTTCAAGTGCGAACGACTGAGTTAATCCTATACCGCCGAATTTACTGCCCGCATACGCGAAATTTTTATTTGACCCGGTAAGCCCCGATTTTGAGTTTATCTCGATTATATCAAAATATAATTCGGGGTTTATTTCATGCTGTATTTTCATGATTTGCGAAACATATTTTACGCATAAGAAATACGCTGTGTAATTTACGGACGTGACTAAATTAAATTCTTTTAATTCGAGTTCGTCAACAGAACCCGCTTTTACGATTCCCGCATTATTCAAAAATATATCAATTCCGCCAAATTCCAGAACGGTATCGTAAATCATATTTTTTATGGATTCTTCGCATGTCACGTCGGAATTTAACGCGAGAGTTTTATTTACACCCGATTGTCGATTTAAACCGTCGGATAAAATTTTCGCTCCGTCATAATTTATGTCGGCAATCGTGACATTCGCACCCTCTTTTAACATAAGTTCCGCTATACCTTTGCCGAATCCCTGCGCGCTGCCTGTTATAACACAGATTTTTTCATCGAGTTTTTTTATATTCGCGGAAGATAACGCGACTTTTTGTCTGTAACTTTCAACTTCCCAGCTTACGATAAAATCCGCGAGGTCCTGCGGAAGTGGTGAATATGATTCGAACGATTCGGCGTAAACGCTTATTTTTACAGCATCAAGAAATAATATTGCGGCGGTGTCGCATTCTTTTTTTGTTTTTCCGAGGGATATACAGCCTGTTTTTTGTATCGATATTATCTTCGGTACATATTTGTTTTTTTGTATAAATTCATCAAGCGAAGTTTTTATAAGTTTTATCTGTTCGTCGATATTTTCGATATATTCAACAAACAACGGTTCAGCTTTGTAATATACTATATGGTCGGGAGAAAAAGGTTTTACGACAGGTAAAAAAGTTTGCGAGTTTTCGCATATATTTTTTATCTCTGTGTTATATAAAAATTTCGCCGAGGATTTTTCTGTGTTTTCTTTTATTCCGTATAACGTTCTGACTGCGGCGGTTATTTTTGCCGCTCTTTGTTTGTCGAAATCTATTTCTGAAAAATCGGGATTGCGTTTTACGTTGTCATTGATTTTTTTCATAACATCTGTAACTATATTGTCAATCTCCGAAAGATTATCATTCGCGAAAAATATCCCGTGGTTTTGCAGTATAAGTATTTCGCAGTCTTTGTTGAATTTATTTTTGTATTCGTCAATCGCTTTTTTACAATAAACTGCGAGTGTATATCCCGGTTTTGTCGCGGGAACCCAGACAGCGGATTCCCCGAAAATACGTTTTACGGCGTTTTCACCCTCTTTTGAACAGGTTATCCCGTTGACGAGTGCGGGGTGAACATGCAAAACATAACTCTGGGGGAATAAATTATGCAATAAAGTCTCGACGGACGGGCGTTTTGTTCCCTCTCCCTCGATTCTTGAATCCATCATGTCAGTTAAAACTTCGGCTTCTTTTTCGTCGTCGTTTTCGGGATATGCTTTTTCCCACATGACGGCAAGTTTATCCCTGTATAAAACTACAAATTCTTCCGCTTTTATTGTAGCGAGAGAAGTTCCGGAGCCTTTTATATAGATTAATTCATCGGTTTTGTATGACGTATTTCCTCCGCCTGCAAGTACAAAATCGGGGTTTACACCGTATTTATGCGACATTTCGACAAGATTTTTAAGCGACATTTTTTTATTACCTTTCTAAATTTACTTCTGAATTTATTAAATTATATTTTTTATGACAACCTTATTTTGAAATCTTCGTATCCGAATTTTTTTATTATTTTTACCTCGCCCAACGAAGTAAGCAACGCGATTGACGGCAGTTTAACCCCATTAAACGTGTTGTTTTTTACCATTGTATAATGCGACATATCGCCGAAAATGATTTTATCGCCGGGTTTTAATTTTTCGTCAAACGAATAATCACCGATTATATCCCCTGCAAGACAAGTATTTCCGCCCAGTCTGTATATGTATTTTTTTTCAAAGGGTTCACCTGCTCCGAAAACAAACGGTTTGTACGGCATTTCCAGAACATCGGGCATATGGCACGCCGCCGATGTATCAAGAATCGCGCACATTAAATCATCTCCGCTGTCTGTGTTGTCGATTGTGTCAAGCACAGTCGAAATTAAAACGCCCGTGTTTAACGCGACAGCTTCGCCTGGTTCGAGATAAATTTCTACGTTATATTTATTTTTTATAAACATAACGGATTCAATAAGCGTTTCAATGTCGTAACCATTACGTGTTATATGATGTCCGCCGCCGAAATTTACCCATTTTATATTTTTGTAAATTTTCAGAAATTCCCCGAATTTTTCATCGAAAACTTTAACGGTGCGTTTTAAAACGTCTGAATTTTGCTCGCACATAGTATGAAAATGCAGACCGTCAATATCTTTCAGATATTCTTTATTCTGTAAAATTTTATTTAATTTAACGCCGAAACGTGAGTTTTTTACGCATGGATTATATATTTCATGCTCTATTTCGGAGTATTCGGGATTTACGCGAAGTCCTTTTTGTTTATTGTTTTCGTTTACTTTATCCTTGAATTTATTTAACTGTTCAAAAGAATTGAAAACAATATGGTCGCATATTTTTACAATCTCGTCGATTTCATCGTCGAGATACGCAGGCGAAAAAATATGCGTTTCTCCGCCCATTTCTTCATATCCGAGTTTGGCTTCAAATAATCCGCTCGCGGTTGTTCCTTTAAGATATTTTTTTATCAAAGGATATATCGAAAACATCGAAAACGCTTTTTGCGCGAGTAAAATTTTACAGCCTGTTTTGTCCTGAACATATTTTAAAATTTCAAGATTTTTTGTTATTTTTTTTTCGTCCGTAACATAGCACGGGGTCGGGATTTCATTTATTTTTTCTAAATTTATATCAAACATATCAGTCATATCAGTTAATCCACCAATTCGGGGTCAAAACTTTCTTTCCACGGTAATCCCCATTTGTTTAAAGCGTCCATAAACGGATCGGGGTCGAATTCTTCGACATTATATACTCCCGCTTTTTTCCATTTACCCGTCAAAACCATCATCGCGCCTATCATTGCGGGAACTCCCGTTGTATATGATATTGCCTGAGAGCCGACTTCCGCGTAACATTCTTCATGTACGCACACATTATACACATAATAATTTTTCGGTTTACCGTCTTTTATACCCTGATATATACAGCCTATATTTGTTTTGCCTTTTGTTCTCGGACCGAGAGATGCGGGGTCGGGTAAAACCGCTTTTAAAAATTGCAGCGGCACAATTTGTTTTCCCTCAAAATCAATCGGGGTTATCGAAGTCATACCGACATTTTCCAAAACTTTTAAATGGGTTAAATAATTCTGTGAGAACGTCATGAAAAATCTTATTTTTTCTATGCCTTTTATATTCAAAGCGAGTGATTCAAGTTCTTCATGATACAATAAATACATATCTTTTTCGCCTATTTCGGGGAAATTATACACGCGTTTTATTTCCATGGGTTTTGTTTCGATAAATTCGCCGTTTTCAAAATATCTGCCGTTTGATGTAACTTCACGTATATTTATTTCGGGGTTGAAATTCGTTGCGAAAGGATAACCGTGGTCTCCCGCGTTCGCGTCGAGTATATCTATTTTATGAATCTCNTCAAAATAATGTTTTTGCGCGTATGCCGAAAATACTCCCGTGACTCCNGGGTCAAANCCACANCCGAGTACCGCCGTCAATCCTGCTTTCTCGAATTTTTCCCTGTATGCCCACTGCCATTTATACTCAAATTTCGCCGTGTCAATCGGTTCATAATTCGCCGTGTCGAGATAATTAACACCCGTTTCAAGACAAGCGTCCATTATCGTCAAATCCTGATAAGGCAGCGCGACATTTATTACTAATTCCGGCTTATAATCTTTTATAAGCGCGACAAGCTCGCTTACGTTGTCAGCGTCAACTTTCGCCGTGCTTATTTTTGTTTTTGTAGTGTTTTCTAATTTTTCTTTGAACGCGTCGCATTTTGATTTTGTTCTGCTCGCTATGCAAATATCATCGAACACTTCCGAATTCTGACAGCATTTGTGTACTACAACCGACGCGACTCCCCCTGCGCCTATGATTAATGTTTTCGCCATTATTTTTTATCCTCCTGAAATTATTATATCTAATATTCTTTATAAAACCAATATGGTTTTTGTTCCGAGTTTAATTTTATTCTGTATCGCCAACCTGTATAATTTGAATTATTATCATTTTCTGTATTCAACGTCGCGTAGAAATAATTCCCGCTTACTTCCCAATCCCAATGATTAAAGCATTCACCGTTTTTCGGCGTATAAATCGCGAATGTATTATAAAAATCAAGTTCACGCGAATAATCCAATTTTATACGGTAAAGCGGAATTTCTCCTGTTATTGTATAATACAAAAAATTTTCATCTATACAAAAACTGCTTATATTTTCACTCAATATTTCACGTTTGTTTGAATCCAAAACAGCTTTTTTATTTTTATCTGTTTCGGGATTTACGATATATTCTTTTATATACCTGTCATATGATTCTGTACTTACGCGGCTGAGATATTGTTTATAACTGTCATCTGTCCATTTTTCGGTCAGAAAATATATATCGTTTTCATACAGATATAAATATTTTATGATTTCACCCTCTAATTCTATCAATGCCGCTATATTCTTAATATCCATATTGCATATATTTATAATGCCTTTATTTTTTCCGAAAGTATTCGTATCATTAATGGGCATAACTATTTTGTTGTTCATAAACTTAAAGTCTTTCATTTCGCTTATTTTTTCGAAATCATCAC
>JGI994J12354_10006058_pt1 | contig 10207 bp, 5 predicted proteins | sample IntmicLarv3ML3BL_FD_12354 | JGI IMG/M metagenome (IMG submission 12354)
ATCGTTTCCTCGGTTTGACCGTCGGGCTCATCATTCATGAGGTAACGCCAGGCTCGGACGAGCGGCGCGCGTCTTACAACGCAGATATTACGTACGGCACGAACAACGAGTTCGGGTTCGATTACCTGCGCGACAACGTCGCGCTATATAAGGCGAGCATGGTTCAGCGCGGTCACAGCTTCGCAATCGTAGATGAGGTTGACAGCATACTCGTTGACGAGGCGCGCACGCCGCTAATCCTCTCCGAGCCGGGCGACGAGTCTACGGACATGTATACGAAAGTCAACGACTTCGTGGCGCGACTGCGCTCACGCGTCTATACGTCGATTGACGAGAAATCGCAGGAGGACGAGGACATCGACGTCGATTTCGTCATCGACGAAAAGGCGAAAACGGCTACGCTCACGGCTCGCGGAACGGCGAAGGCGGAATCGCACTTCGGCTTGGAAAACCTCGCGGATTTAGAGAACAACACGCTCTCGCACCATATCAATATGGCGGTGCGCGCGCACGGCGTGTATAAGCGCGATATCGACTACGTGGTCAACGAAAACAACGAGGTTGTCATCGTAGACGAATTCACGGGACGTCTCATGGTCGGCCGCCGCTACAACGGGGGACAGCATCAGGCGATTGAGGCTAAGGAGCATGTCGTCGTCGAGCGCGAGAGCAAAACGCGCGCGACGATTACATTCCAAAACTACTTCCGCCTGTATGATAAGCTATCGGGCATGACAGGTACGGCGTTGACCGAGGCGGAGGAATTCGGCGCGATTTACAAGTTGGATATCATCGAAATTCCGACGAATAAGCCCATCGCACGCGACGACCACACGGACGCGATTTACAAGTCCGAGGAGGGGAAATACCGCGCGATTGTCACGCAGATTGAGGAATGCAAGGAACGCGGGCAACCCGTGCTCGTCGGTACGGTTTCGATTGAAAAGAGTGAGTTCATTGAGCAACTGCTGAAACGGCGCGGCATCAAATCGAATGTTTTGAACGCGAAGAACCACGAGCGCGAGGCGGAAATCGTCGCGCAGGCGGGCATGTTCGGCGCGATTACGGTTGCAACGAACATGGCAGGTCGCGGTACGGATATAAAGCTCGGCGGCAACGCTGAATTTCGCGCGCTGAACGATTTGCGCAGGGAGGGCGTAACGGAGGAACTGATTGTTGAGGCGAACGGTCACTCCGAAACGGACGACGAGGAGATTCTCGCCGTGCGTGGTCGCTTCAACGAACGTCTTGCGCACCACAAAAAGGACACGGACGCAAACCGCGACAAGGTCATCGGTGCGGGCGGTCTGTTCATCATCGGTACGGAGCGGCACGAGAGCCGTCGTATCGATAATCAGCTGCGCGGTCGCGCCGGTCGTCAGGGCGACCCCGGAGACACGCGGTTCTATATCTCAATGACGGATGATATCATGCGCCTGTTCGGTTCGGAGCGCATCATAGGAATGATGGATACGCTGAAAATCGACGAGGACACGCCGATTGACCAGAAAATTATCACCAATGCCATCGAAACGGCACAGAAGAAGGTAGAAAGCCGCAACTTCCAGTCGCGTAAAGCCGTTTTGGAGTACGACGACGTTATGAACATGCAACGTACGCTGATTTACGAGCAGCGCGCAAAGGTCTTGGACGGCGAGGATTTGAAATCGCACGTGCTGGGCATGATTGACGACACCATAACCGCGTCCGTAATGGGTGCGGAGGATATCACGGACGCGGCGACGCTGCGCGAGGCTACGCGGCAGTTTGAGGGGTTGTTCGTATTGCAGGGAGAGCTCAAACTTGACGGACCGATGAAGCGCGATGCACTCACCGAGATGCTGAAGGAGCGAGCGCGCCTCGTTTACAATGGCAAGGAAGCCACGCTCGGCGAGCTGCCGGACGGAACTACGCTGATGCGCGAGCTTGAGCGCGTGGTTTTGTTGCGCGTCGTTGACGAATATTGGATGGAACACATCGACGCGATGGAGGAACTGCGCGAGGGCGTGCGTTTGCGCGCCTACGGTCAGGTCAACCCCGTCGACGAGTACAAGCGCGAGGGCTTCGACATGTTCGAGGCAATGATTTCCGGCATCAAGGACGAGGTTACGCGCCGCGTATTCACCGCGCAGGTGCGCACGAACACGTCCGTTGAGCGCAAGGGCGTCACGCGCAATTTGCAGGCGCGGGCGGCGAACGCAGGCGGCGACGGCACCGTGAAAAAACAGCCCGTCAAGGCCGCCGCAAAGGTCGGACGCAACGACCCGTGCCCGTGCGGCGCACGCAAGGAGGACGGCACGCCCGTCAAGTACAAGAATTGCCATGGCAGAGATGCGTAGAGACCTGCGATACGCGATTACGCGCGGCGTTTGCGCGTTGCTCTCACTGCTTACGCTGACATCGTGCGCACTGTTCGCCGCCGACAAGACGGAGCCGAACGGCGAACCGGAGCCGACGGAGGAAGCGGCCGTTTACACGTTTGCGCCGATTCCGAGCGCGGTGCCGTCGGGCGACGGACGTTTCACGCTGCGGTACAACAAGAACGCGACGTTCAATCCGTTGCTCGGCACGGACGCGGACAATATGCTCGTCGCGGGGTTGTTGTATGAGAGCCTTTTCGTGCTCAACGCCGATTTCACGCCGCGCGGCGTGCTGTGCGAGAGCTACGAGACAGAGGACGCAAAGACGTACGATTTCACACTGATTGAGGGCGTGAAGATGTCCGATGGCGAGGATTTGTCGCCGTACGACGTGATATATTCGCTTAACACGGCGCGCAGAAACAGCAAGTATTCCACGCGCCTGCGCAATATTGATACCGTTTCGCTCGTCGGCTCGCGTGTTGTGCGCGTGACGTTGAAAGCGGCGGATGCGCGCTTTGCGTCGCTGCTTGATATCCCGATAATCAAGGATGGCACGTCGGGCATTGCGCCGCGCGGAACGGGGCCGTATCGCTACGAGGGCGAGGGCGAGACGCCGTATTTGGCGCGCAACGAGCACCATCGAGACTACGTTTCACTGTCGCCGACGCGGATTTACCTTGCGACGTGCGCGATTAACGAACTCGGCGAGAAGTTCACGGAGCGCGTGATTGACTTCTTCGTGGACAATCCGAACGGCACTGCGGTAACGGTGCGCCGCGACCACGAGGTGCGGTATTACGACACGACGGTGCTGCAATTCATCGGCTTTAACCCGCGAGCCGCCGCTATTGACGACGCACGTTTCCGCGCGGCCGTTGCGCTGGCGGTTGACCGAGATATGATAGTGCGCGATATCTTGGGAACGCGCGCAACGCCTGCGCCACTTGTGTTTCCCAAGGGCTATCGGCTGTACGACAAGACATGGGAGACGGCGAAACGGACGGATTTCAACGGCGAGGAGACGGCGTCCGACACGACCATACAGGAGAACGGCGATGCTGCGACATATTCGTCGCCCGACGCAACCGAGAGCGCACCGCCGGAGACACCGCCGCCGCCCGCGCGGACGATAAACGCGCAAATTTCTGACCTGCTGACACAAATCGGCCTTGCCGACGGCAACAGCGACACGTACCTTGAATTCCCCGTCAGCGGCGAGCTCGTGCCGTTTGTGCTTGACTTCATAGTTTCAAACGAGAACGACGCGCGCGTTGCGGCGGCGCGCTCCGTTGCGAACGCGCTACGCCACGTCGGACTGAATGTAATCCTGCGCGAGCTGTCGTTTGAGGACTTCAAAATCGCGCTGGAGATGGGCAATTTTGACATCTACTACGGCGAGACGCGCATCTCGGCGAACCTTGACTTCTCGCCGCTACTCGCATCGGACGGTGCGCTGAATTACGGCAAAATGACGGGCTACACCGAGGATTTGCGCACATTTGCGGCGGCTCGCGGTGACTTTGCCGAGCGCAACGCGGCTCGCTCACTCGCGATGAAAATCCGCGACAACGTGCCGTTCGTGCCTGTTGCGTATCTGCAATACGCCATTCACACGGGGCGCGACGAGATTACGGGCATCGTGCCGAGCCAATCGAACGTGTTTTGGAACGTTACGGAATGGACAATCAACCCGAAATAGAGCGCATTTTGCACAATATATACAAATAAAAACACTGGGTTCTCACGCAGGGAATTGCAGTATAACACTAAAGGAGAGATAGATATGTCGGTTTTTCGCTGTTATACCGAGAAAAAATCTGGATTCAATGTTGAGGCGACGGGGCTCACGGCCGAGGCGCGCGAGTTTTTGGGCATCACGGGCTTGGAGAGCGTGCGTATGTTTGCGCGGTACGATATCGAGGGCGTAAGCGCGGAGCAATTCGCCGCCGCAATCCCAACGGTGCTGTCGGAGCCGCTCATCGACGACGCGCACACGGACGCGCTTCCGCCGATAGAGGGCGACGCGTTCCGTTTGGCTGTCGAGGCGTTGCCGGGGCAGTATGACCAGCGCGCGGACTCGTGCGCGCAGTGCATTCAGATGCTCAATGGCGGCGAAAAGCCGACAGTGAAAACGGCGAAGGCGTACGTTTTCTTCGGCGAGCTAACGGACGCGGACAAGGATGCCCTGCGTGGGCATCTAATCAACCCCGTCGAGGCGCGAGAGGCGACTGCGGCGAAGCCCGAGACGCTCGTTGAGGTCATTGCCGCGCCCGAAAAGGTCGCGACAATCGACGGCTTTCAGACGGCTGACGCCGCTGCGCTCGGTACGGTTTTGGAGACGCATTCGCTGGCGATGGACATCGACGATCTGCGGTTTATGCAGGTGTATTTCCGCGACACGGAGCACCGCGACCCGACCGTGACGGAGCTCAAACTCATCGACACATACTGGAGCGACCACTGCCGCCACACGACGTTCATGACGCGCCTTGAAAACATCAAAATCGAGGACGACGCGGTGGCGCAAGCGTTTGAACGCTACCTCGCGTTACGCGACGAGGTCTACGGCGCGGACACAATGCGCCCGATAACGCTGATGGACATCGCTACAATCGGCGCGAAAGCGCTCAAAAAGCGCGGCGCGTTACCGAATATCGACATCTCCGAGGAGATTAACGCGTGCTCAATACATATCGACGTGGAAGTTGACGGCAAGACCGAGGATTGGCTGCTCATGTTCAAAAACGAGACGCACAACCACCCGACGGAGATTGAGCCGTTCGGCGGCGCGGCTACGTGCATCGGCGGCTGTATCCGCGACCCGCTTTCGGGGCGTGCGTTCGTGTATCAGGCGATGCGCGTGACGGGTGCAGCCGACCCACGTGCCGCGATTGAGGACACGATTGCGGGCAAGTTGCCGCAACGTCGTCTTACGACGACTGCGGCACGCGGCTACTCGGCGTACGGCAACCAAATCGGCCTCGCGACGGGTTTGGTGCAGGAGTTCTACCACCCCTCATATGCCGCAAAACGCATGGAAATCGGCGCGGTCGTCGGCGCCGTCAAGGCATCGAATGTGCGGCGCGAGACGCCGGAGGCGGGTGACGTCGTAATCCTGCTCGGCGGTCGCACGGGTCGCGACGGAATCGGCGGCGCGACGGGTTCGAGCAAGACGCACAACCAAGCGTCGCTGACGAATATGGCGAGTGAGGTCCAAAAGGGAAACGCGCCCGAGGAGCGCAAGATTCAACGTCTTTTCCGCGACGCGGAGGTTGCGAAAATGATTAGACGTTGCAACGATTTCGGCGCGGGCGGCGTGAGTGTCGCAATTGGTGAGCTCGCCGATGGGCTTGACATTGATTTGAGCAAGGTGCGCAAGAAATACGACGGTCTCGGCGCGACGGAGCTTGCGATTTCCGAGTCGCAGGAGCGTATGGCGGTCGTCGTTGAGGCGGCGGACGCAGAGCGATTCATTGCGAAAGCGGCAGGGGAGAACCTTGAGGCGTACATCGTCGCCGAGGTCACCGAGTCGCCGCGCATGGTGTTGCGTCACGACGGCGAGGTTGTAGCCGACCTCTCACGCGAGTTTTTGAACAGCAACGGCGCGGAAAAGCGCATTGAAGTGACCGTTGCGGCACCGCAGGAGCCGCGCGAAGTCCCCGAAAACTATCGCGAGCTGAACGACGCGGCGCAGTTCGGACTGCGCGAGATGTTCGACTCGTCCGTCGGAGCAGGAACGGTGCTCGCACCGTTCGGTGGCAAAACGCAAAAGACGATGCCGCAGGTTATGGCGGCGACGATTCCCGTGCAGAGCGGCGAGACGACGACGGCGAGCGTGATGAGCTACGGCTTTAACCCGTACATATCCGAGGCAAATCCGTACTTCGGCGCGAGATTTGCCGTCACGACGAGCATTGCGAAGCTCGTTGCGGCGGGCGCAGACCCCGACGCGGCATATTTGTCGTTCCAAGAATACTTTGAAAAGCTCAAAAAAGAGCCAACGCGCTGGGGTAAGCCGTTCGCGGCGCTGCTCGGCGCACTTGACGCGCAGATGGAGTTCGGCGCGGCGGCAATCGGCGGCAAGGACAGCATGAGCGGTAGCTTCACCGCGCCCGACGGTGCGGAGATAAACGTGCCGCCGACGCTCGTATCGTTTGCAATCGCACCTGCTGACGCGCGTACGGTTATCTCGCCGGAGTTTAAGGCGGCTGGGCATGAGGTTGCGTACTTTGCACCCGAGGGCGACACGCTCGCGATATGGAAAAGGGTTCATGAATACATCAAGGACGGCACGATTATAGCGGCGCGCGCCGTCGAGGGCGGCAACGTGATGGACGAGGTCGCGGGCATGTGCTTCGGCAACGAAATCGGCTTTGAGGAAAATATCGGTCATGGTGACCTGAAACTACAACTCGGAGGCATCATCGCGGAGGTCGTGGTTACGCCGATGGACGGCACAGCAGTTCTGCTCGGTTGGACGCGTGAGCAGAAGCAAATTTACTCCGACAATATGGAGCCGATTGCGCTCGCGGACCTGCTCGCAAATCGCGAAGCGACGCTCGAATCCGTGTTCCCGACGAAAGTCGCGCAGAACGGCGAGGTCACGACGTTCACCCACGCGCCGAGCGTCCGTCCGACGTTCAAGGCGGCGACGAGCATTGCGCGTCCGCGCGCGCTCGTGCTGTCGTTCCCCGGCACGAACAGCGAAATCGACTCGGCTAATGCGCTCACTCGCGCCGGTGCGCTCGCGGAGACGGTCGTTATCCGCAACTTGACGAGCGCGCAGCTCGCCGACTCAGTTGCAGAGGTTGCGGCGGCGATTAGGCGTAGCCAAATCGTCGTTTTGCCCGGCGGCTTCAGCGGCGGCGACGAGCCGGACGGTAGCGCGAAATTCATCACGGCGTTCTTCCGCAACGCCGCGATTACGGACGCAACGCACGAGCTGATTAAGACGCGCGACGGCTTAATGCTCGGCATTTGCAACGGTTTCCAAGCCCTAATAAAGCTCGGACTTGTGCCGTACGGCGAGATTGTCGCGCCCGAGAGCAACGCGTTCACGATTGCGCACAACAAAATCGGACGCCATCAGGCGAAGTACGTTTACACGCGCATCGCGTCCGTAAATTCGCCGTGGATGATAAATTCCGAGGTCGGTGACGTTCACGCGATTCCGATTTCGCACGGCGAGGGACGTTTCTACACGACGCAGAGTGAGCTTGACAGGCTCGCTGCGAGCGGCCAAATCGCAACGCAGTATTGCGACCTCGGCGGTGCCCCAACGATGGATATTGCGTTCAATCCCAACGGTGCGTTGCACGCGATTGAGGGCATTTTCTCGCCCGACGGACGCATTTTCGGAAAGATGGGTCACTCCGAGCGGCGCGGCGAATACGTGGCGAAGAATATATGCGGCGACAAGCATCAGCCGATTTTCGAGAGCGGCGTGACGTACTATAAATAAGCGTAGCAATTCCCGAAAAGGAAAGGTGTGGTCAATAAATGAGAGCAACAGACAGAGACTTAATCAATCTTGCCGAAAAAGCGAGAGGAAACGCGTACTGCCCGTACTCTGAGTTCCCCGTGGGTGCGGCCGTGGAGTGCGAGGACGGCACGATTTTCATAGGCTGCAACGTAGAAAACGCGGCGTACGGCTCCACCGTTTGCGCGGAGGTTGTCGCGATGACGGCTGCGATCACGGCGGGTCAGCGACAGTTTCGGCGCATCGCAATCTCGTCCGAGGGAGCAAAATATTGCATGCCGTGCGGCAACTGCCGTCAGGTGCTCAACGAGCTCGCGCCTAAGATTGAGGTGCTGTCGGCTCGCGCCGACGGGCGCTACGTAAGCTATCCGATTTCGTCGTTGTTGCCGTACGCGTTTGAAGGTTGACATTGACATTTTAACCAAAATGTGATACAATACCCAAAGGGGGATATTGTGTTGAATATCCTCGGCAGAGCAAGCTCCGCCCACCGAAACCTCCTGCTGCGCAGAGAGTTTGTCGCCGTTACGCGGCGACGCATTCTGTGAACGCGCAAAGCACTGTGAAAACCGAAAGGACTGGTTAAAATGCCATTTGTAACGACAACTGAGATGTTCGCCAAGGCGTACGCGGGCGGCTACGCCGTCGGCGCGTTCAACGTGAACAACATGGAGATAATCCAAGGCATAGCCGACGCGGCGGCCGAGACGAAATCACCGCTGATTCTGCAAGTTTCCGCCGGTGCGCGAAAGTACGCGCGCCACACGTATCTGATGAAGCTGATTGAGGCGGCGGAGGCCGACACGGGCTTGCCGATTGCGATTCATCTTGATCACGGAGAGGATTTTGAGGTTTGCAAGTCCTGCATCGACGGCGGATTCACCTCCGTCATGATTGACGGGAGCAAGCACAGCTTTGAGGACAACATTAAGTACACGCGTGAGGTTGTTGAATACGCGCATGACCGAGGCGTCGTAGTTGAGGGCGAGCTCGGGCGCATCGCGGGCATTGAGGACGACGTGAACGTCTCCGACGCGGACGCGGGCTACACACAGCCCGACGAAGTCGAGGAGTTCGTTGCCCGCACGGGCGTAGACTCGCTCGCAATTTCCATCGGCACGGCGCACGGCGCGTTTAAGTTCAAGCCCGGACAGACGCCGCGCCTGCGTTTTGACATTCTCAGCGAGGTCGAAAAGCGGTTGCCGAACTTCCCGATTGTTCTGCACGGCTCGTCGAGCGTAGTGCCGAAATACGTCGACATCATCAACGCCAATGGCGGCGCGCTCGCCGACGCGATAGGCATCCCTGAGGACATGCTGCGGCAGGCGGCGAAGTTAGCCGTTTGTAAAATCAATATCGACTCGGATTTACGGCTCGCGGCGACTGCCGGTATGCGCGAGGCGATGATTACGAAGCCGTCGGAATTCGACCCACGCAAGTTCCTGCTCCCCGCACGCGACTACATAAAGGAGCTCGTTATGGATAAGATGATTAACGTGCTCGGCTGTGACGGCAAGGCATAGAAAACGCAAAACACGGCGGAACGCCGCCGTGCGCGACAGATAAAAAGACGTTGGAAACAACAAGGAAAATAGGAGGTTCACACGATGGCCAATACAATCATTGCCCTTAGCCGTGAGTACGGCAGCGGCGGACGCGAAATCGCGGAAAAACTCGCAAAGGAGCTCGGGTTCGGCTTTTATGACAACGAAATCATCAAAATGACGGCGGAAAAGAGCGGTCTTGCCCCGGGCTACGTTGAGGAAGCGGAGGAGCGCGGTCCCGGCAGCTTCTTTGCCGGCATCAAATTCTCGTCGTACATCGGTGTAGACTCGGTTGCGGTTTACGAAACGCCGACAACGGACAAGATGTACATTGCGCAGTCGCAGGTCATCAAGGAGCTCGCCGAAAAGGAGAGCTGTGTCATCGTTGGACGTTGCGCCGACTACGTGCTGCGCGACTGCGAGCGGCTGATTCGCGTGTTCATCCGAGCCAACCACGCCGACCGCGTTCAGCGTGCCGTTGAGCAGTACAATTTGCCGGAGAAAAACGCGGCGCAGGCTGTGCGCAAGCTGGACAAAACGCGCGCAAACTACTACCAATACTACACAAATCGAAAGTGGGGAAACCTTGAAAACGAGGACCTCGTGATAAATTCCAGCGTTGCCGGCATCGACGGCGCGGTTGAGATTATCAAGACGCTGGTAAAGGTCAAGGGGTATTGATTGTAGCGCAAACGCGTGGATGCGGGAGCGCAGGGAATGTGTGACGCGTGGAACGCGGGCGGAGCAAGTGCCGCCCCTACGGAAATGGGCGCGAAAATGCTTTAATTGAAAAAAGAACGGCGGCTCGTAAGAGCCGCCGT
>JGI994J12354_10006059_pt1 | contig 10207 bp, 6 predicted proteins | sample IntmicLarv3ML3BL_FD_12354 | JGI IMG/M metagenome (IMG submission 12354)
AAAAGAGAAGCAGAAAAAGCTGAGAATACAGAAGAAGTAACGGAAGAAGAGTCAACAGACGAACCAGTAGATGAAGAGGCAGCAGCAGAGGAAGAAACAACAGAAGATGGTGGTGCTGAGGCAGAAGCAAATACAGAAGAAACAGAAGAAAACACAGAAGAATAATAAGTAGTAGAATATAAAAGGGGCTACCACTCCATAGCTGATGCGTCAGTTATGGAGTGGTAGCTCTTTTTGTAAACTGATGCTACTCAGAAAGGGACAAGTGTTGAGAAAAGGTGAAGTTGAAAAGTGTGAATAAGTAAGTGAAGCAAAAGGTGAAACGTTTATATAGATTGATTTTGAAAGAATGGGAATATGTGTATAATAACTAAAAAAACGATAAATACGCACCATATAATGGCATAATACTGTGAAAAACAAATAAAAATGATAAAAATACTTGTCAGGGAGAAAATGATGACATATAATCTATATAGAAACGTTTCACTAAAAATAATAGACACGGAAATGGAGGAGAAGAAATGAGAAAAATTAGTTTGTTAGCGCTATTAATAGCAGCACTGTTAGCGTTTGGTGCTTGTGGGAAGAATGAAGAAACTAGCAAAGAAGAATCAAAAGTATTGAATGTTTGGGGAATGGGTGATGAAGTTAAAGAATTATCTAAGATGACAAATAAGTTCACTGAAGAAACAGGGATTGAAGTTAAAATTCAAGCTATTCCATGGGGAAATGCTCACGACAAGTTATTAACAGCTGTAGCATCAAAAAGTGGTCCTGATGTATTACAAATGGGAACAACTTGGATGCCAGAGTTCCAAGAAGCTGGTGCATTAACTGATATGACAGAGTACATTGAAAAATATGATACATTGAAATTAGAAAACTTCTATCAAGGTTCAGTAGAAACAACACAATTCGGTGGCAAAACGTATGGTATTCCATGGGCAGCAGAAACAAGAGTGTTATTCTATCGTACAGACGTTTTAGCATCTGTTGGTTATGATGAAGCACCAAAGACATGGGAAGAATTCCAAGATGTAGCTAAGAAATTAGCAGAGCGTGGCGAAGATAAATACGGAATGTTAGTTGATACAAAAGAACAATCTCTAGGATTTATGTTTGCAAGACAAAACGGTTCAGAACTATTTGTAGATGGAAAACCAGTATTCAATCAGACGGAATTTGTAGAGGCAATAACGTTCTTAAGTGAATTTACAGAAAATGGTTATTCACCAAAAGAAGATCCAGGTTTAGACATTAGCCAAACATTTTCAGGTGATGCGATGATCCCAATGTTCATTAGTGGTCCTTGGATGGTTAAGTCTGTACAAGATCTTGTTCCAGATGCAGAGGGGAAATGGAGAATTGCAACACTTCCAGCTCAAGAAAATAATCTTTCTTCCATGGGTGGTTCAAATCTTACTATTTTTGAATATTCAGAAATGAAAGAGGAAGCAGCACAGTTTATCGAATTCATGGCTAGAGAAGAAAGCCAATTAGAGTGGATGAAACTTACAAGTGCTCTTCCTACAGTAATTTCTGCATGGGAAAGTGAGGATCTTAAAGGTGATCCAATCTATGAAGTGTTCAACGAACAGTTGAAAAATGCAGAGCCAATGCCATTGATGCCAGAATTTGAAGAAATTGCTCAAAACTATTTGAGGCATTTCGAGCAAATCAATATTGGTGGTAAAGACGTTCAAGAAGAGATGGATACTTTAACAGCTACAACGGAGAAGTTGTTAAACTAGACAACAAATAGTTTAAAGAGATTACTGGTACGGTAATCTCTTTAATGATATATATAGGAAAGGTGAAGAAATGTGAAAAAGAATAAAAAGCGGGTTGCACCATATTTATTTATTGCGCCATCACTAATATTATTGTTAGTGTTTTCAATTATTCCTATATTTGTGGCATTTTCCATTAGTTTCACAGATATGAGGTTAAGCGGTTTGGCAGAGTGGTCTAAAATTAACTTTGTTGGATTTGAAAATTACAAGGATGTTATTGTAGATACAGCTTTTAAACAGAGTCTCTTAAATACAGTGTTTTATGTGGTAGTGGGGGTTCCAGTAGTTATTAGTTTATCAATGACAATGGCATTGATGATTAACGCAGGAAAAAGTAAAGTATTTTCAATATTTAGAATTATTTTTTATACGCCAGCTATTACAAACGTAGTAGCAGTAGCAGTTGTTTTTAGTTACTTGTACAATCCAGGATTTGGTTTGTTAAACTATGTTTTCTCATGGGTAGGTCTAGGTCCAGTTCCATGGCTGACAGATCCAGCAGTTGCAAAAATATCATTAATTATTTTGGGTGTTTGGCGTGCTATCGGAGTTAATATGTTGATTTTCTTAGCAGCTATTCAAGGTATACCAAAAGAATTACATGAAGCAGCAGCGCTTGATGGAGCAACAAAATGGAAACAAACGACACATATCACGATTCCGTCTTTGCGCTTTTCGATTTTCTTTGTAACGGTAACAACATTGATTATTTGGTTACAGTTATTTGAAGAACCATTGATTATGACAAATGGAGGGCCACTTGATAGTACAACATCAATGGCATTGTTTGTATATCGAAACGGATTTCAATACAGTAAATTTGGTTACGCAGCAGCAGGTTCGTTTATATTGTTTGCACTTATTATTATTGTAACCTTGTTGCAGTTTAAGATTCAAAATAGAAACTCGGATAATGAGTAAAGGAGGAGATTTTATGAGCAAGAATACAGAAGCTAGCCTTAGAGCTAAGATTATCATGGGAATCATCCTCGCAATAGGAGCAGTTATCTGGGTGTTGCCATTTGTATGGATGATTATTTCATCAGTTAAGAGTGAAATTGAGATTATGCAAATTCCACCTAGATTTTTACCAAAAGAAATTAAATGGGATAATTTCATTGAATTATTTAGAGCTTTTAATTTCATCAGTTATCTTAAAAACACATTGATTGTTGTTGGATTTTCTTTTGTAGGAATGTTTTTCAATGCAATGGCAGGATTTGGATTTGCGAAATATAAATTCAAAGGAAAAGAAGTATTATTTATGTTAGTATTGGCAACGATGATGATACCGTCACAAGTAACAATGATACCAGTTTATTTAATTATGAATTCAATCAGGTTGACAAATACAATGTTAGGAGTGACGCTACCAGCGATTGTTGGCGCATACCCAATTTTCTTATTCCGCCAATTTATGTCGACAATCTCTAATGAGTTATTGGAAGCAGCAAGATTAGATGGAGCAAGTGAATGGTATATTTTTAGAAAAATTGTTTTGCCAGTGTCAAAACCGATTTTGGCAGTGCAAGGAATTACCACTTTTATTGCTGGTTGGAATTCATTTTTATGGCCACTTATCATGGCAAATGATGAAAAATACTACACTCTTTCAGTTGGATTACAGATGCTTAAAGGACAGTATAAGACCAACTATGGTTTACAGATGGCAGGTTCAGCTTTTATGGTAATGCCGATTATAATTGTATTTATCTTTTTACAGAAATATATCATGCAAGGATATAATGTTTCTGGAAATAAATAGGAGGCTATAATGACAAAAAAACAGTTGACTGAACTAATAAAAAAAATGACATTAGAAGAAAAAATTGACCAGTTGTTGCAGTTGATTGGGGATTTTTATTCGGGAAAAAATGAAGAAATAACAGGGCCTATGGAAGAACTTGGCATTGAAGAAAGATTTATTCATAATGCAGGCTCGACACTTGGAATATCAGGAGCAGCAAAAGTAATTGAGACACAAAAAGAATATATAAGAAACCATCGCTTAGGAATCCCGTTGTTATTCATGGGAGATATCATTCATGGTTATCGTACGATCTTTCCGATTCCATTAGCCATTGGTTGTAGTTGGGACTTAAATATGGCAGAAAAATGTGCTCAAATAGCAGGAACTGAGGCAGCTGTTTCAGGGATACATATTGTGTTTTCTCCAATGGTTGATTTGGTAAGAGATCCAAGATGGGGTCGAGTTATGGAGACAACGGGTGAAGATCCAATTTTGAACAGTAGATTTTCTAAGGCTTTTGTGAGAGGTTATCAAGGAGATGATTTAACCAAAGATAAACTAAGAGTAGCAGCCTGTGTAAAACATTTTGCAGCTTATGGGGCACCAGTTGGGGGGCGAGATTATAATACCGTAAATATGTCGGAACGCCAATTAAGAGAAAGTTACTTGCCAGCATATAAAGCAGCTCTTGATGCTGGCGTTAAGTTAGTAATGACAGCATTTAATACGGTTGATGGCATTCCTGCGACAGGAAATAAATGGCTATTAAAAGATTTATTAAGAGATGAGTATGGCTTTGATGGTGTTGTTATATCCGATTGGGGTGCCGTTGGTGAATTAATACCTCATGGGGTAGCAGAGGATAAAAGGCAAGCAGCGCTGCTATCGCTTAAAGCAGGAGTTGATATCGAGATGATGACAACATGTTATTCTCATCATCTAAAAGAACTAATCGAAGAAAGACTGATTGAAGAAAAATCAATAGATGAGGCAGTCCTTAGAATTTTAAAATTAAAAGACGAACTAGGATTATTTGATAACCCTTATCGTGGTGCAAATGTAGATTTGGAAAAGCAAATAGTGCTTTCAGATGAACATCGCCAATATAGCAAAGAGGCAGCTAAAAAATCAATAGTTCTTTTGAAAAATGATGATATATTGCCATTACAAGAAAAAGAAAGTGTTGCACTGATTGGGCCAGGAGTGACAAGTAAGGATATTTTGGGGGCATGGTCATGGAAAGGACAACAACAAGAAGCAATATCACTTTTGGAGGGAGCACGTCAAGTTGGTGCTAATATAGTAGTTGGACGAGAAGAATTTGACTATTTTAAACCAAGCAAGACAGCAATTAAAGAAGCTCTTGAGTTGGCAGGGCAGGCAGATAAAGTCGTCTTAGCAATCGGTGAAACTGAATGGATGAGTGGTGAAGCTGCAAGTAGAAGTGATATTCGATTACCAGAAGCACAACTTATGCTATTTGAACAAGTGCAGCAGATAAATAAAAATATAATTGTTACGCTTTACAACGGACGCCCAATGGATTTGCGAGGAATTGACAAGGCAAAAGCAATCGTTGCAGCATGGTTTCCAGGAACAGAGGGTGGTGTAGCTTTAGCTGAGATATTGTGGGGGAAATACAATCCTAGTGCAAGGCTTAGTATGTCATTTCCCGAGAACATTGGACAAGTTCCAGTTTATTATAATAGTGATAGTACAGGGCGCCCACAGGAAACAACAGCTGACCTTAAATACAGTTCTAAATACTTAGATGTTTCCAATGAAGCAAAGTATCCATTTGGATTTGGCTTAAGTTACAGCACATATCATTATTCGAATCTTGAACTTAGCTCAACGACAATGAGCAAGACAAAGAGTATTATAGTGTCAGTAACAGTTGAAAACAAGTCTCACATAGCAGGAGAGGAAACAGTTCAACTATACCTAAGAGATAAAGTGGGACAAGTTGTTCGTCCAATTAAAGAATTAAAAGATTTTAAGAAAATATGGTTAATGCCAGGTGAACAAACAAAAGTGGAATTTACCATTGATGAAAAAATGCTTAGATATATACACAGTAATAACAAAAGTAGTAGTGAAAATGGTGCTTTTGATATAATGGTTGGTGCTAATAGTCGAGACTTTTTATTATCATCATTTGCATTAGTGGACTAGACAAAGAGAGGTAGTATGAGACAAAATATAATAAAATTTAGCAGAAATAACACAAATATAACATTTTTAAAAACAGGAGATTTATATAGCATTGAGCAAGGTGAAATTATGGTGAACCAGCTCAATGGAAATATCTTAGATGGAAGTTGCAATCAGATATATTTAAGAGTTCATAATAAAGAAGAGATTAAGTGGGCACCAATGATTGGCTTTAATTCCAAAAGTTTATTTTGGGAAAATGAAGAGCAACTCAACTGGCGAGGTGTGGCTTTTGATGTGACATATCAAGTGGCATTTAAATTAGCTGATAATGGTATGTGGTTTTGGAAAATTGATTTGCAAGGAGAGGGGCAAGTAGTAGATGTTATTTATGGGCAGGATATTGGTAATGCCAATAAAGATGCAGTACGTTCAAATGAAGCGTATATGTCTCAGTATTTAGATCACCATGTCAGTAAAGAAAACCAAGAGATAATTATTTCTTCCAGACAGAATCAGCCACAAAATGGCAAAAATCCAGTAGTTGAACAAGGAAGTTTTAATAATCTTGATGGATTTTCGGTGGACGGGTATCAATTCTTTGGCAGAAGCTATAAAGAGACGAATATCCCTGAGATACTTAACAAAAAACATTTGGAAAATGAAGTGTATCAATATGAATTTGCTTATATTGCATTGCAAACAGAGCAGTATACATTGTCGTTACAAAAACAAGAAGTGGTTTTCTATGGTGTGGCGGTGGAAAACCATATAGGTGCAGTGGAAAAAGCGGTATATTCAAGAACTGAACTAAAAGAAATATTTGAAAAGTTAGATTTTAAGAGCGATGAGGGGAGAGGTAAAGTATGTTGTCACAATCTCGCAGGAGTAATTGTCGGGCAAGAACTAAGTAAAGAAGAGTTAGATAAATATTTTCCACAACAGGAGCAAAAAGAATATGATGGTAAAACGCTCTTATCATTCTTTACAAACAATTATCATCATGTAGTATTAAAGGCAAAAGAAAGCATGATGGAAAGAGCGCATGGACATATTCTATTAAGTGGAACAGATGTAGTGGTGGACAAGCCTCTACTAAGTACAACAGCATATATGTATGGTGTTTTTAATTCACAATTAGTGTTGGGAAATACATCTATGAATATGTTACTAAGTAACACACGAAATGCTTTAAATATCATGAAACGCTCAGGTCAAAGGATTTATATAAAAGGTGTAGATGGTTGGTCGATTTTGACAATGCCCTCAGCATTTGAGATGGGGTTAAATTCAGCGACATGGTATTACAAACTGGCAGATGATTTAATCAAAATCATGGTGTATACATTAAATGATAGCAGAGAAGTAAGAATGGAAATTGCTAGTGAACAAGGAAAATCATACTCATGGTCAATTACAAATCATATAACGATGAATAGTGATGATGAAAAGTCACTATATGTTATGCAAGAAAGCGATAATGCCTTGACAATCAAGGTAGATGAAACTTCAGCCATTCATAAATCTTATAAGGATTTGACATACTATATAGCAATCAACAAACCATTTACCATAACCGATGAAAGATTATTTGTTGAAAATGAAGAGCAAGGCAACTTACTGGTGATGGTGATTGAGCAACAATCAAACATTAACATGACAATTCAAGGAACTTTAACAGGCGAAGAGTTTAAAAAAATTGATACAACTATTGAAGTAGAGGATAATAAATACACAGCGTTCATCGACGAGTTGTTGAATCATTTCAAGTTAGAACATGAATCAAAGAGTGTGGCAAAGATGAACATTCTTGCACGTTGGTATAGCCACGATATGCTAGTACATTATATGTCACCACATGGTTTGGAACAATATGGTGGAGCAGCGTGGGGGACACGAGATGTGTCACAGGGGCCAACAGAGTATTTCTTGAGTATTAATAGAGCAGATGTTGTTGCAGATATTATTGATAAATTATACTCAAACCAGTTTGAAAATGATGGGAACTGGCCAGCATCATTTATGTTCGATAAATATGAATATCTACGTGGTGAAGAAAGTCATGGAGATATTATAATTTGGCCGATTAAAGTAGTTACTGACTATCTTGATAAGAGCAAAGATTATGAGATTTTGAACAGAGAGATACCATATACCAATCATGAAACATATTTAAAAACCAAAGAAAAATATGCATTACTTAAACATGTTAAAAAAGCGGTTAATTATATCGAAACCCACTTTTTAGAGGGGACATATTTATCAGGCTATGGAAATGGTGATTGGGACGATACCTTGCAACCTAATGACAGTAGATTAAAAAAACAGATGGCCAGTAGTTGGACAGTTGCACTAACTTTTCAAGTGTTAAAGAAAGCTTCAGGGTTATTTTCTCAAGTAGACAAAGAATTTGGAAAGCAGTTAGGTGAATTAGCAAATAATATCGAACACGATTTCAAAAAGTATCTCTTGAAAGAAAATACCTTGCCAGGCTTTGTTTATATGTCAAGTCCAAAAGATGTTGAGTATATGATTTATCCAGGAGATAAAAGAAGTAATATTGATTATCGATTATTGCCAATGACGAGAAGTATGATTGCTGAAATTTTCACGAAAGAGCAAGCCGAACATCATTGGAAGATAATTAAAGAACATCTATATTTTACAGATGGAGTACATCTGATGAATCGTCCAGCAGACTATACAGGTGGAGTAAGCAAGATCTTCAAAAGAGCAGAACAAGCAGCAAATGTTGGTCGAGAGATTGGCTTGCAATATGTTCATGCGCATATTCGATTTGCCGAAGCAATGGCAAAATTAGGAAAAGGCGAGGAAACTTGGCGAGCGATGCAAATGATAAATCCAATTTTGTTGAAAGAAGATGTTCCAAATGCAGAGATACGACAATCCAATGCATATTTCAGTAGTTCAGATGGAAACTTTAAAACAAGGTATGAGGCACAGGCAAAATTTGGGAAGTTAAAGCATGGTGAAGTTAGTGTTAAGGGTGGTTGGAGAGTATATTCTAGTGGTCCGGGAATTTACATCAATCAGCTGATTACTAATATTTTAGGAATTAGGGAAACTGACGACCAAGTTACCTTTGATCCAGTTTTGCCAAAAGAGTTAGATGGAATGATTTTTAACTATCAAATTTTGGGGTATCAAACAAAAATAATTTATTGTTTGAATACGGAGGAAAAAAAAGTTATAATTAATGATAACGTAGTTCAAGGTGATATAGAAGAAAATGCATATCGCCAAGGTGGAATTATGATTAACACTAAGGAACTATCTAAGTACCTTGGTGATAAAAATGAAATTATCATATATTGTTAGGAGAGGTGTCACATGGTAGGAATCAAAGATATAGCAAGAGAAGCAGGGGTATCTATTTCCACTGTATCTTATGCCTTAAATGGGAGTCAAAAAATTACAGCAGAAACGCGTGAGCGAGTAAAGGCGATTGCTGATGAATTGAATTATGTCCCCAACATGGCTGCACGATCTTTGAAACGTCAACAGACAAACATCATAGGAGTATACTTAGATGGCCATGGAGGAACTTTTTATGGAGAATTGTTGGAAGGTGTTCGCAAGGGTTTGAAAGATCACAATTATGAAATGATTGTTTGTAGTGGACAAGGTTCGCATTCATTTGTTCCAGAGTGTATGATAGATGGAGCGATTATTTTGGACTGGTCATTTAGCACTGAAGAAATTCTAAAGTTTGCTGACAGAGGACATTTATTGACTGTGCTAGATAGGGAAATTGTTCATCAAAATGTTAGGCAAGTTTTATTGGACAATCTAGGTGGAGCGACATTAGCTATCGATAAGCTGATGGAAAAGAAGAGCCGAAAGATATTTTTGATAGCAGGTCCAAAAGAAAGCTATGATGGTAAGTGCAGACTAGAAACCAGCATCACAGAACTAGAGCGTTTCAATGTTAAATACGAAGTTATGGACGGAAACTTTACAGAAGAATCGGGTTATCAAGCGGCAGAGAAAATCTTTAAGAACAATCCTACAAAACCAGTTGATATATTCTCTTTTAATGATGAAATGGCAATCGGCATTTATAAGTATTTAGAGGATAAACAATATACGGTTGGAAAAGATGTTAGAATTATAGGTTTTGACCATAGTAAAATTGGCGAATACTTGCAACCACGTTTAGCGACGATTTCCTATTCAAAACAAAGATGGGGAATGTTAGCGGCAGAGAAGATAATTCAATTAATTAATGGTGAAAATCCAATAGATGAGTACATTAGAACAACATATGTTGAGGGGGATTCAAATCCTTAACCAGTAAATATTGCAAAAGGGACTGCCACAAAATGGCTGATGTATCAGTTGTTTTGTGCCAGGTCCCTTTTTTACACTTTACGACTCCAGCTCTAAGGAGTCTATAGTGTCAAGCTCAACCAATGCATGAAGTGCTTGTGTATTTATATTAGTACATTGTTGCAATTTACCAGGCAAGCGATTGTAATGGTCAAGC
>JGI994J12354_10006060_pt1 | contig 10205 bp, 8 predicted proteins | sample IntmicLarv3ML3BL_FD_12354 | JGI IMG/M metagenome (IMG submission 12354)
CTTGGTTCTTTTTGACGAACTTGGAGCAGGCACTGACCCCACAGAAGGGGCGGCGTTGGCGACAGCTATTATCCAGCGATTGAAAGAGCGAAAAATAAGAACAGCAGTTACTACCCATTATAGCGAGCTTAAAGTGTATGGTATTTTAACTGAGGGTGTGGAAAATGCAGGCTGTGAATTTGATATTGAAACTCTTCGTCCAACCTATAAGCTCCTTATAGGAATACCTGGCAAGAGTAATGCTTTTGCTATATCCAAAAGGTTAGGTCTTAAAGATGAAGTGATTGAAGAGGCTAAAAAACTATTAAGTGTGGACCAAACTCGTTTTGAAGATGTAATTACAGACTTGGAAGTTAGTAAAAGAACAGTGATTTATGAGAAAGAACGTGCTGAGCAATACAAAATTGAGGCTGAAAGGTTTAAGAAAGATTCCGAAAGCCAGAAGGAAAAAGTTGACAAGCAAAGGGAAAAAATTCTCTCTGATGCAAGGCAGGAAGCTAAAATGGTTTACCAAAAGGCGAAAGAAGAGGCGGACTTTATTATTAAAGAAATGCGTAAAGATGCCAAAGAAAAGGCGAACCAAAATACAATGAACGAGAGCAGGCAAAAGATAAAAACACATTTATCTGATGCTGATATAGAAATAAATAAGTTTTTGGCAAAAAAAAGAGTGGCAAATAAACCTCCTGAAAGTGTTAAAGAAGGGGATAGGGTTTATGTAATAAGCTTTGACCAGCACGGGATTGCCCTTACAGGGGTAGACTCGAGCAAAGAGATTATGGTGCAAATAGGAGTTATGAAAATGAAAGTACCATTAAGGGAACTTTCTCTTGAAGAAAAGCCTAAGGAAAAGCCACCTATAAGCAAATACAGGAATATTTCAAGTAGCGCAAAAGTTAATAAGTCAGCAGGCATTAAAGCAGAGATAGATTGCAGAGGACAGACAGTTGACGAAGGTTTGGCGAATATAGACAAGTATATAGACGATGCTTATTTATCAGGGCTAAAACAAATTACAATCATTCACGGAAAAGGAACAGGTGCCCTACGTAGTGCAGTACAAACCTTCTTAAAAACAAATCCGCATGTTTTATATTTCAGATATGGGGTATATGGAGAAGGGGAAATGGGTGTTACTATAGCGGAACTTAAATAAGGGAGGTGCCAAAATGTCCGATAAAGAAAAAATACTGATAGTTGATGATGATGAACATATAGCTGAGCTGGTTTCACTGTATCTTTTAAGAGACGGTTATGAAACTAAAGAGGTGTATAATGGTAAGGAGGCAATAAAGGCATATAACGAGTTTAAACCTCAGCTTGTGCTTTTGGACATTATGCTTCCAGGTATGGACGGTTACGAAGTTTGTAAGGAACTTAGAAAAATTACGAACGTACCTGTAATTATGCTTACAGCTAAAGGTGATACCTTTGATAAGGTGCTGGGGCTTGAGCTTGGGGCAGATGATTACATTGTTAAGCCTTTTGAGCCGAAAGAAATGACCGCAAGAGTTAAAGCTGTACTTAGAAGATATGAAAACAAAGGTGATATTGAACAGACAGGGAATGTTTTAACATTTCCTAACCTTGAAATTAATATGGACAACTATACCATTACTTATCGTGGTGGTGAACTAAGTTTTCCGCCAAAAGAATTTGAGTTGTTGTATTTTCTTGCGAAAAGACCTAATCAAGTTTTTACCAGAGATCAACTACTGGATAAAATTTGGGGATATGAGTATATTGGTGATACACGGACTGTGGATGTTCATGTGAAACGAATAAGAGAAAAATTTGAATCCGATGAGACTTGGAACGTTAAAACTGTCTGGGGCATAGGGTATAAATTTGAGGTGAAATAAATGCGCAACAGGACTATATTTAAAACACAAATGATACTTTATATGGGCATATTATTTTTGTCATTTGGGATTTTTGGGGCGGGGGTATCTGCCATTTATACAAATCAATACGTGAAAGAACAGGAAAAACAGCTTATTTTGCAAGGGGAAAGATTCAAAGAAAGCATGTCCGGCTTGCATTACATGGGAAATTTTGACATTAGTAGAATGAGCTTTGAGCTACAGGTTGTGGAAAAATATATGAGCGTCAGCGTGTTTTTCATGGATAACAATGGGCAAATAAGCATTGTTTCAGAAAGTCTAAACCAAGACTGGGTAGGTCAATCAATAACAGACGAGGCTGTTGAAATTGTGTTAAACGGGAAAGTTGCCACTGTTACAGGCAGAATAGGTGGAATGTTTAATGAAACAGTGCTAACTGTGGGTTATCCTATAATAATAAACGATGTTCCTATAGGCGGAGTTTTTATGTGTAAGCCTATGAATGCCATGTATGAGGATGCCAATGAAATTAAAACAGTTATTATATATGGTATGATACCTGTAATGCTTATAGGGGCAATACTTATATACTATTCGTCAAAAAAAATTAGCCAGCCACTAAGCGACATGAATGAAGTGGCGAAAGTAATTGCAGACGGAAACTTTGAAAACAGGATTGAGGTTAATAGCTACGATGAGGTTAGCCAGTTGGCTCAAAGTTTTAATAACATGGCAGAAAGTCTTGAAAAAAATGAGAATAGCAGGCGCAAGTTTATAGCGAACATTTCTCATGACCTTCGCTCACCCCTTACTAGTATACAAGGGTTTATAGGTGCAGTTGCAGACGGAACGATACCATATGATAGGCAAGGTAAGTATTTCGATATTGTTTTAGAGGAAACCACAAGGCTTACAAAACTTGCAAATGATATGACAGACCTTAGCAAAGCGGAGGCAGGGGCGATTAAAGTTGAACCTTGTGAGTTTGACATAAATGAGATGATAAGAGAAAGTTTGAACACTTTTGAGCGACAGTTTATACAAAAGAAAATAGAAACTAATGTGGTTTTTGCAGAGGAGTATACACCTGTTTTTGCAGATGCCAATATGATACTTAGGGTTATACAAAATTTACTGGATAACGCAGTTAAGTTTACCCCTGAAAATGGAAAGGTAACAGTAGAAACAAGGGTTGACGATGAAAAGGTACATATATCGATAAAAGACAACGGTGAAGGTATCGCTGTAAACGAGCAAAGAAAAATATTTGAAAGATTTTTTAAAGCAGACACCTCCAGAGGTTTGGATAAATCAGGTGTTGGGCTAGGACTTTCAATTGTGAAAGAATTTATAAAGGCGCACGGAGAAAAGATCGAAGTTGTCAGTGAGGAAGGGAAAGGAACAGAGTTTACCTTTACCCTTAGCCAATTATAAAAAAAGGGGGATTATTATGATTTTAAGAGAAAAGGAAGTTATGGAAAAAGAGGTGGCACCCGGTATTTTCAGAAAAATTTTAACTTACAACGATGACCTTATGGTATGTTCATTTGAGCTTAGAAAAGGCGCTTTGCTACCTGAACATGCTCATATTAATACTCAATCAAGTTATGTGGTAAAAGGAAAACTTAAATTTTTCTTAGACGGTGAAGAAAACATTTTAGAGGCAGGGGACAATATATTTATGGTGCCTAATGTGCCACATAGAGTAGAGGTTTTAGAAGATTCAAAGATAATTGATGTATTTACACCAATGCGTAAAGATTTTATTGAGTAATATATAAAGTTTTTATTGACTTGAAATAGACTAGATATTAAAATGATTAGTGAATAGTTAAGAATATATCCATATAACTGGCGGATAAGTGGGTGTCACCACAGGGAGTATGGATTGATTAAGCCGACCGCCTGGGCAAAACGTTAATGTTTTGTGCAGGTGGTCGATTTTATTTTGTGAAAAAAGATTGCGGAGCAATAAAAAATGGTGTTTTACACATATATAAACAAATGACTAAGTTGCAGTTTTATTTTGTGAAAAAAGGAGATTTAATATGAAAAGAGCGTTAATAAGTGTATCGGATAAAGCAGGGATTATTGATTTTTCCAAAGCTCTTGTATCTTTGGGCTGGGAGATTATTTCTACAGGGGGAACCTATAATGCTCTTGAAAAGGCAGGGATTCAAGTTACAGGTATCTCTGAGGTTACAGGATTTCCTGAATGCCTTGACGGACGAGTGAAAACTTTGCATCCGAGTATTCATGCAGGTGTGCTTGCAATAAGGGATAATAAGGAGCATATGCAACAGCTAAAAGATTTAAACATAGACACTATAGATATGGTTGTTGTTAACCTTTATCCATTTAAGCAGACCATATTAAAAGACGGAGTTGAAAGAGAAGAGGCTATAGAAAACATTGATATAGGTGGGCCAACAATGATAAGGGCGGCGGCTAAAAACTATCAGGATGTGGCAGTTGTAGTTGACCCTAAAGATTATAGTGGAATTATTTCAGAGCTTAATGGGTTTGGAAATATTACAGCAGAAACCAAGTTTTATCTTTCAGCTAAAGTTTTTATGCATACAGCTCATTATGATAGCCTTATTGCTAGTTATATGATGAAAGAGGCGGGGATTGATGGTTTCCCTGAAACGCTTTCGCTAACTTATGAGAAAGTACAGGAAATGAGGTATGGGGAAAACCCACACCAAAAAGCTGCCTTTTACCGTGAGGTAGGCAACTTTAAGGGGCTACTTACAAATGCGAAACAACTTCATGGCAAAGAACTTTCTTTTAACAATATAAATGACATGAACGGAGCACTTGAGCTGTTAAAAGAATATAGCGAACCAACGGTAGTTGCTTGCAAGCATGCAAACCCTTGCGGAGTTGCCAGTGCGAAAACAATTCATGAGGCATATGTTAAAGCGTACGAAAGTGATCCTGTATCAGTTTTTGGGGGTATAATTACAGCCAATAGAGAGATTGATGAAGATACAGCAGTTGAGATTAGTAAAATTTTTGTTGAAATAGTTGTTGCACCGTCATTTACAAAAGAGGCTTTTGATATTATTTCAAGGAAGAAAAATATAAGAATAATGGAATTAAAAGATATAGAGAAAAAACAGCCTAAGGGCGCTATTGATATTAAAAAAGTAAGTGGAGGGATATTGGTTCAGGATATAGATACGCCTATATATAACCAAGAAGATTTAAAGGTGGTTACAAAAAAAGTGCCGACAGAAAAGGAAATGGAGGATTTGATTTTTGCCTACAAAATGGTTAAGCATGTTAAATCCAACGGCATAGCAGTTGCAAAAGACAGTCGTTCAATTGGGATAGGTCCCGGACAGGTAAACAGAATTTGGGCTTGCCAACAAGCGATAGACCATGGCACAAATACTCTTGGGGCAGATGCTATTAAAGGCGCTGTTTTGGCAAGTGATGCGTTCTTCCCGTTTCCAGACTGTGTTGAGGAATGTGCAAAAGCAGGAATAAGTGCCATTGTAACACCAGGTGGCTCGTTAAATGACCAATTATCAATTGAGGCCTGTGATAGGCATGAAATAGCAATGATATTTGTTGGAATGAGGCATTTTAAACACTGACAATGTCATTAGTTTATACAAATTCAAAATTAGAAATTTAGCTATGGAATAGGGTATTGGAATCTGCTTTAAATAAGTCGTTGGCATCAAGGCCATGTTGATATACCCCAATATTTTGTTATTTAAATAGTATTAGTCGAAAAGCTTGATTTTGATGATGTTACTGTTTTAACTGCTAAAATTAGTAAAAGAGTAATTTGTTTTTCGAAATAAATAACAAGTCAATTGAAAACGCTCAATCGTTGAATCTACAAGCTCGCATTAGGCGAAAAAGGCGAAGGTAGTATTGGATGGTTTTGTTGGGGAGATGTAGCTTATGACATATGTAGTACGTAGGAGCATGGTATCATTATGTATAGGATATTTTCTTGCAGAAGTAACTTTAATAGCTATATTAGCAGGAATGTTAATTATTTGGAGAGATGAACCTGCTTATTTAGATTGGCCTATAGCCATTTTAAGCTGGGTCACAATTGCATTATGGTTTCATTTTTTACTTTTTATTGGAACATTTTATAAGGTGCAGGTTAACGGGGAAGCTATTGAGCACCATGCCTTTTTACGGAAAACGAGAAAACTGTTTTTTTCGGACATCCACAAAGTTGAACAGTCAATTGGCGTGGATATGAAAATCATAGGACATAATAATAAAACATTGTTTTATGTAAAGAAAACGGATAGGAATTTTGACTGTTTTATGATTGATGTATTTGCGCATATAGAAAAACAGAAGATATAAAAGGCGAAATATTCTGCTTTATTGCCAAGTCCCACAAAAACCAGTTTGTTACAAATTGAATATTTTTAATAAATCTCGTTGTAGAAGTTTATAACGGGATTTTTGCTGTAAATAAACTAGTAGTTTGTGTTTAATAAGAATCCCCCAGCGTAGTCGGTTGTGTTTCATATGCAGGCTAAAGCCCTATTGTACCGGCAGCGCATTAAGGCGCTTTTTACGGTCTGCTATTTGCGCAGGGAACCGTAAACGGGTATTTATATTCCTTGAGTGTCATCTGGTCGGATGCTTGGTTTCCTTTTTGTTGGTTTTGTATATATTCTGCAATTTTTTTTACATTTTTGCCTGCTGTATCTACGTAGTATCACCTACACCGAAAACTTATTTTCCCATGCTTGTATTTCAGGTTCCCATGCCTTTCGTGTATTATTAGGTCGCTCTTCCCTTTGAGAAATCCTACGAATCCGAGTACACTTATCTTTGGTGGGATTTCTACAAGCATATGAATATGGGGCGGAGCATACTTCCGCTTCAATAATATTCACCTGCTTCCAGTTGCATAATTCCCGCAGTATTTTCCCTATTTCTATTTTCAGGTCTCCATATATTATCTTTCTACGATATTTAGGGGCAAAAACTATATGTTATTTGAAGTTTCATTTTGTATTTGCTAAATTATTACTATAATTCACCTTGAAGCTTCCTCCTTTTGATATGTAAGTGCAGTTGGCAGACCGCATCTTTTATTTATATCAAAAGGAGCTTTTTTATCCTCTGCACGCTAATGCTTTTTTCGCACCAATGGCATAGCCAGCGGTTTTAATTCAACCCAAATAAAACGAGTTCATAAGAACCCGTTTTATACTATTTAATATTTGTTGGCTTTAGCCAGTTAGGATCCAGACAAGGTCAAACAAGGAGTCACTCATTTAACATGTGAATCTCATTTACTAGGATATATATACGTTTTCAGCTATACTTCAATAGCTGTAGTATATTGTTGATACATTTTTTCAGGATCAATTGGGGCATCATTAAATGCACGTACTAAAATATAATCGAAGGTATCTGTTACTCCTGCAAAATAATTATCAATTTCTGCAACAATAGCATCTGCCTCGTTAGCCAATGCCTCGGTATCAGTTAATGGTGTATCGCAAATATAGCTTATATACATAGAGATACCCTCTGTTTTTGTTGTGGCAATATCAAAGCCAAATATTTCTAATGGTTTATCTTCATAATTTATTGTTGGCATGGTTGCAAACAATTCCTCTTCAGTAGATAATATACGGTCTATTTCTTCTTTTAATTCTGCTTGATTTGGGTACATTATGCTACCGCCAGGATTAAAAACATTAGCCGCGGCAACAGCGTATATTTTTGCAGGTAAAATATAATCAGCTTTTTCAAGTTCTTGTGCTTTGGCTATTAGTTCAAGTGAATTTTTATCATGAAATTTATATGCTGTTAAATAGCAATTTCTCATGTTCCATGTACCATCTGCCAAGTAATAAACATTACTAAGAAGGTAGGTAATCTCAGGGTAAGTCACTGTTGAATAAATAACATACATTTTATTTGTCAATGCCTCGAGTGCGAAAGAATACTCGTGATTTTCACCAAGCCAAGGAATGATTGTACGTGAAAAATCTCCGTTACTATTAGTTTGTACATAATGCTCGTTCCAAGTGACAGGTTTGTTGACAGCTATTTCCAATAACTCGTCTAACCATTCTGTATTTGCAACATCTACAATATCCCCCATTATAGCCATAGCATCCTCTTTATTTCCAGAAGATATAGCAGAAACAAAGTCATTATGGATACTATGTACGTTTTCTGATATTTCAGCAGGTATTTCGTCATTGTTCATACATGCAATTGAGACTTTTGAAACACTGCATGCGCTTAGTGTCAAGCATAAAATGATTAAAATAGCGATATGTTGTTTTTTCATTTTGGATGTCCTTTCCATTAAATATTTTCTTTTTCAAGGTTTAAAAGATATTCTTTTCTCCAAAGCTTACCGCCATATCCTGTCAAACTTCCGTTAGAACCGATTACTCGATGACAAGGCACAATAATACTTATAGGGTTTCTGTGATTAGCGCCACCAACAGCACGAACAGCTTTTGGTCGGCCGATAGTTTTTGCCATATCTAAATAAGACGCAGTTACACCATAAGGTATTGTTTTAAGTGCGTTCCATGCGCTTACTTGAAAATCTGTACCACACATGTTTAAAGTCAAGTCAAAATCCTTTCGTTTACCCACAAAATATTCTTCTAGTTGTTTAATGCATTTTTTCATTTCATTTGTGTAAGTGCCTTGGTTTTCAAATTTTTCTTCACTAAAGTACAAGCCTGTTATGGCTGTATCATTACCTTCAATTTTCAAAAACCCAATTGGACTGTTATAACAATATACATTATTCATGTTAATCACTCCTTTATCTTATTATATACCAATGTTTGTAAATACAAAAGTTATTTTTTCCTAATATATATACAATTATTTTCAATACTAAAATTATAGTCAAGGCTATTTAAGGACACATATCCAGGGTAGAAAAAGCTTTCTTTTGCCATGTCAGGCTTTGAACCAAAATGATACTCTATAAATTTTGTGCTGATATAACCTTCATTATCCAAAATTATTCCCGAAAAAGGCGATTTATAGTAATCTCTAGGGATTAATTTAGATGCGGACACAATTTTATTGTAACCGTCGATAAGGTTCTTATCGCTGGTTATACGGTAGTTATTAGAGATTGTATTGGCAGGTGAGCTTAGGGCTAAGTCTTTGTTAATATAAAAAATTCCGAACACTCTTGGGTAAGAGGTTATAACATTTGTGTAGATACTATCCAAGGTTTTAAGCATTTCTTTTTGTTTATAGGTATGGTCGGAAGTTGAATAGTGGCTTATACCAAGGGCGGTAATTAGTATTGGTTTTTCTGTTGCCTGATACAAATGGTCTAGGGCATTAAAAAATGTAGTATATCCATTTTCGGTGTCACCGTAAAACATTAGCCCTACATAGGTGAACTTGGAGCTGTTTGGCATTACGTTTTCACATAAGGGTGTATCACTTTTAGATATGCTCCAGATTATAGTGGAGTTTGGGGAAATTATAGCGAAAGCATCAGCGACTTCTTCCCAATTTTTTTTGTAACTATCTATATCATGCCAACTAGTTGATGAAAAAGGCATTAGATTTACATACATGGGAATATTTAAAGAGCCAAAAGCTTTAGCAGTCTCAATTAACTCCAATGTATCAGGGAAATTATTTTCATTAAAATATAGGGTGATAGTCGGAGTTTTGTTATTTATATAGCATTTAAGCACATCAGTAGCAGGAAAAACATCTTTTTTTATCTCCATTTCAAAGCAATAGGAAAAGTGTGAAACATTATCATTTTCAAATTCAATAAAATCACTGTACAAAGTGCCGCTACCAAGGTAAAAGCCAAATTCAAAAGGAGCATTCTCATATGGATTTTTAAGGTACACGCTGGAAGTGGATATATTTGGTGCGTTCATGTTGATATCGGCCATTTCAATGGCTTCGTTTTTTGAAGAGGAATTAGTACAACCTGCAAAAGTGATTAAAAAAACTAAAAGAATTATTTTTTTCATAAATTAAACCTCCTGTCATATTTATTTTTGCCTTCTTTTTTTATATGTATACATCATAAAATGATAAAGGACTTCATGGGCGAAAAACAAAGGAGGACAAATTATGTATAAAAAATATACTTTCGATTATAAACGGTTTTTTAAAAATTTTATTATAATGATTGTGTTTTGGTCATTACTTGCAGTAACAGTATTTGGCAACAATATTGATACCCGCAGTGGAATAAATGATATACAGTTTGGCTTTGAGGACACAGTATATGACACAGACAAAGAAGGAAAGTTTCTGCACGCTCTAAATATGGAAGAACTAATGCTACAGCCTGAAACGTCAGGGGTAGAGAGTATAGGCGCAAAACTTAACATTACAAAAGAG
>JGI994J12354_10006061_pt1 | contig 10204 bp, 10 predicted proteins | sample IntmicLarv3ML3BL_FD_12354 | JGI IMG/M metagenome (IMG submission 12354)
TGGGGTTAAGCCGCCGCTATATAAAAGTAAAATCCGATGCAGCCACTTTGTACAGTGTCTGCTTTCAATACCCGGACAGTGCGGGCGGCAATATCACCACATCAAACAGTGCCTCCGGGGTGTTCGCGCCGGAGGATCTGCAAGCTGCCCTTGCCGCCATCGAGACGGATAACGGCTTATGCGAAAATCAGCTTGTCATGGCCGTGCCGGAGGTGCCTTTTGAAACGAGGCTGGCGCTTTTGCGGTACGGCCGCGAAAACGGCAGCTACACCGTGGCCTCCATATTGGCGGAGGAGGCGGAAAGCTATTTGGCCAACGGCGGCGCGCGGCTTACGGATTTGCTGGCGGTCAACCGCGACGAAGCGGCGGCGCTTGCGGGCATCGATGCGGAAGGTGCCGACACAAACGCCTTGGTGGCCGCATGTATTCAAAAACTACAGGCCGATAACCCTGAGATTACCGTGCTTATCACGGACGGAGCACGCGGCAGCTACGCTTGCTTTGGCGGCAGCGTGACCTTCACGCCTGCAAGAAAAGCGCATGTGGTATCCACCGCGGGCGCGGGCGATGCGTTTTTGGCAGGGGTGCTGGCGGGGCTATGCCTGGGGCTACCCCTTTGCGGCGAGCAAAGCGAAGCTCTTGGCGGGGCGGCCGATTTGGGGGCGGCTGTGGCGGGGATGTCGGTGACCTCCCGCGATACCATCCATTTCGGCATTACTGCCGCCGCCTTGCGGGTGCATTTGGAAACAGCGGCGATGACGCCGTTGTTTGGTTCGGTTTTTCCGCAAAATATGCAGCAAGAAGGCAAGTAGCGCAAAGGGAGGTTTATCATGAGCTATAAATTGGTTTTGATACAGGAATTTGAGCAAGCCAATCAGGAAGCATTCCTGTCGCTTGAGAAGCAGTTTATGCAGTTGGAGAAAGATGGAAAAATGGCGCAGGGGCGGCGGTATGTGTCCTACTTCGGCACACGCCCCGCCAACACCTTTGTGTGGGAGAGGGAGTTTGATACCATGGAAGAGCTGATGGAAGCCAAGCGCGAAATGGACGAAAACCAAGACCACGCCGAGCTGTATGAGCAACAAGTTAAATTTATGGTGCGCACATACACGGAAATCTACAAATCCATCGACTGACAGGCAGGAGGGGCGCTGTATGGATCGCCTGTATCTGGACGAGTTTAACCCGCAAACGGAGTTGGTAACAGCGGTAAACGATGTGCGTACCCCGCGCTTTCCTGTTATCGATATGCACGCCCACTTAGGCCCTATGCTCTTGGGCTCAGATTACGCGCAAGCCTATGATACGCTTTCGCTGAAGCAAACCTTGCAGGCCTGCGGGGTCGAGCGCATGGTCAGTCTGGAGTTGGTTTGGGACGATGCTTATGCGCGGCTGTTAGAAAAACTTGCCCCCGGCGGGGATTTCTTTGCCGTGTTCCCCTCGGTGGATGTGTCGCGCTTTGAAGATTCGGGTTTTGAATCGATGGTCTACCGCACCCTTGCAAGCTACAAGCGCGATGGTGTGAAGGGCATCAAGCTTTGGAAAAATATCACCTTGTCTGTCACAGGCAGCAGCGGTGCACGCCTTCGATTGGATGAGCCGCGGCTTGCACCTGTGTTTGCCTATGCGGGTGCGTTGGGCATCCCCATTGTTATCCATATCGGCGACCCGCCCCCGTTTTTCAAACCCAACGGCGCGGGGAACGAGTATTACAGTTGCCTTTACAAGCATCCTGAATGGTCGTTTTGCAAGCCCGGGATGCCCTCGTTTGAGGCGCATTTGGAGATGCAGGAAAAGATGCTGGCTGCGCATCCCGCGACCCAATTTGTGATCGCGCACATTGGCAGTTATGCCGAAAATTTGGCGCGGGTATCTGAGTGGCTTGTCCGCTATCCCAACATGAATGTGGACATCTCCGCCAGGGTTGACCAATTGGGGAGGCAGCCCTTTGCCGCGAGGGAGTTTTTGATCGCGCATCAGGACAGGATACTGTTTGGCACGGATTTTGAAACCGGCATCACCCCGCCGGATTTTTATGCCACGCATTACCGCTTTATGGAAACGAAGGACGAATATTTTGACCATCCCTTTGCGGGATTTTTGTGCAAATGGAAGATATACGGCGTAGATTTGCCTGCGCCCGTTTTGGAAAAGATATACAGATTGAACGCGCGGCGCATACTTGGGTTATAGCCGCCTTATGGAGGAAACGAAATGAACAAGAAAGACTTGTACAGATGGTGCTGCGTCCCGGCAGAAGGTTTGGCCGCCCACTCCGAGCGGCGCCTGCCGTTTTTGATGACGAAAGACTCGGCCGAAATGGGCGAAGTGATGGCGATGGAGCTTGTCCAAAGCATTGAGGAAGCCAATGCCCAAAAACGTGCGTTTCGCGTCATTGTGCCTTGCGGCCCGAAGTGCTGGTATGCGCCGTTTGTTCGCTTGGTAAATGCGCGGGATGTGTCTATGCAAAATGTGACCGTGTTTCATATGGATGAGTGTTTGGATTGGGAAGGCAAGCCGCTTGCTAAAAATGATCCCTATAACTTCCGCACCTTCATGGAGGTGCATTTCTACAGCGGCATACGCCCTGAGCTTGCGGTGCCGGAGGCAAACCGCTTCTTTCCCACCCCCGATACCCGTGCTTTGATTGCGGAAGAAATTGCCAAAGCGCCCATTGATTTAACTCTGGGCGGCTGGGGGCAAGACGGGCATATCGCTTACAACCAGTCCCGCCGTGAACCGTTTTCGCCCGTTACGCTGGAGGAGCTGCGCAATTGCTCTATACGGGTGCAAAACAACAACATCGATACCATTATCACTTTGGCACAAAGAAGCTATGGCGCAGCGTATCAGTTTGTGCCGCCGATGTCCATTACCCTTGGCTTGAAGGAGTGCTTAAGTGCCAAAAAAGTGCGCTTGTACAGCGACACGGGCACGTGGAAGCAAACCGCTTTGCGCGTGGCGCTTTTTTCCGAGCCAACGCCGGAGTATCCCATCACTTTATTGCAGGAGCATCCTGATGCCATGGTGATCGCGACCTATGAAACGGCCTGCCATCCCATGTCGGAGCATCCCGAGTGGGAGTTTAACGGGATTACGGAGGCGTAAGCGTGCCGTACACAACGAAATTCAAAAATATACCAGCAGGCGGTTTCGGAATGATATGAAACTTCACAATAACACACACAAATATCAGAAAATAGTTGACACACGGTGTAATTGCGGCTAAAATGGCTATAGTTCATAAAATTATAGCTCGTACAAAGATTGTAAAAGCGAGGGCTAAAGAAAAGGAGAAAATTATGGGAAAGATACAAGATGCACAAGATCAATATTGTCTGGCGCTGACTGACGAGGCAATTGAAAAGCTTAAGAATGAGGGTCAGGATGTCGCTATTCTCTACAAAAAACGCGAGGAAGCCAGAAACAGAAACAAGTTCCATCTTGAAAAATTGAATGAGTACAAGAAAACACCGCGTGATCCGCAGTCACAGTTTGCAAAAAAAGGAATTAAGGTCGGCTTTTTTGGCAGCAGCAACGGTGTGGTTGATTCCCCGCTGGTTTATGGCGCGCTTGTGGATGACCCGGTTGGAATGACGTGGACAGGCAGCAATGCGTTGGTAGTGGTGTTTACACTTGACGAGAGATATAAGTATGATATCGCATGGTTGTCCGATGTTGCCGCCAAGGTTGAGTCGTTGAGAAACGCCGCTGTCGTCAGTGAGGATATGAAGAAAATCAAGGACGGCTTAGTAAACTCTCACTACCAATTTTGTCTCAAGGTCGGTCAAAGCGTTGTCGGAGATGCCGAGGTTTGGTGCTGCACATTCTTTGCAAAAAACACCAAACAATTACCGAAAACCTTTATACCCGGAGAGCACATCCTGCCGTTCTTGGTTACGGGCGAATTGAAAGAGGTTTTGCAAATTGGTAACATCAAGAGTGCGCTGGACTTGATAAACAAAGAGTTTTACCTATAAGCATTACCGCGAGTGCGCGTATCTGCGCCCGTTGCAACTTGTTAGGCTGCCCCGCCCCCATAGGACGGAACGAAACCGTTCCGTCCTATGGGGGCGTTTGCCGTGCTGCCGACGATGCCCCTGACTTTTTCAACTTAGAGCCATTACTTCTTCCCGCTCAACTCCAGCACCAAATCATACGCCCCCGTAAGCTCCTCTAAGGAGCAATGATTCTGTACAAAATGGGTGGTACAGCAAATCCAACGCTTACTCTGAAGCAATCCGAATACGCGGCGTATCTCACCCTCCAATTCCGCCGTGCGGCCGAACCCTAGCGCGGTTTGGATACAAAGGCCGCCGAGGATGGCGAATTTATCTTGGTATTTGCGCAGGTAGACTTGATAGTCCAGGCCGGCCGATTCCTGATAGGGGTGGATAAGGTCGAAGCCGATATCCGTGATGCCATCCAGCACGCTTGCAATGTTGCCGTCGGAATGAAGGCTTGCCGGCACGCCGTTATCATGCGCCAGCCCGACCATGGCCGCATGGTGCGGGTAAATCATTTCCCGCCATGCTTGCGGGCTGAAAAGCAAGCTGTTTTGCGCGCCCCAATCGTCGGATATATGCACCATGTCAATGCCAAGGTCTATACAGTTTTGGATGTATTGCAGGTTCCACGCGCATTGTTTTTGGTAAACTGCTGCCAGCAGCTCCGGCTCCGCCGCCATGTGGCAGAGGTGGTTCTCAATGCCGAATACGTCATTTAGCGCCTCGAATATGCCGGGAGTTTGCTGGTAGCAGAACCGTCCGCGCTGTTTGCGGTAGATTTCAAGCTCCGCTTTGATATCGGTATAGTCCTGCTCTTGGTTTGCATCGCGCAGGGGCAAATCAAGCAGAATTTCAGGGGTGATTTCGGCGCCGGCATCGCGCAAGGCGTTTAGTTCGGGTGTGTCATAGGCATACGGGCCGCCGAATATGTGCGACATGTCGAATCGGTAGTGATCCTCAAACGCGATTACCGAGCCGAACGCCTCGGTAATCGCTGCGCTCATATTTGCCTTCACCCAGCCGTACACAGGCGTGATGCCTGTGTGGTTTGCGCCTTGTATCGTGCGCCTGACCAGTTCGTGTGATTCCATGAGTACCCTCCTCCTGTAAACAAATAATCGTTACTTACCATATCCTCTATCCACGAAACACCGACCTTTAAGTCGTGCTTTTGAGCAGTGTCCCACAACCGCCTACGCAAAGCAGTGAAATCTTGCGTATCACAACATAATAAAAGCGGCTAAAACTGTGCAATTCATCACACCCGCAGAAGAGGAGTAAGCGCACCCGTTGCAAATACCGTCAAACGATGCAAAGCGCGGGTCATGGCGATGTACAAAAGCTTTATGTCCAACGGCGCTTCGCTGTAGGCGGCCGCATCCGCATCCGCGATGATAACCCCGTCAAACTCAAGCCCCTTGGCAAGATAGGCGGGCATCATGGCCGCGCCGCCGCCATAGCTGCTTTCCGTGCCTTGCAGCAGAGTTATGCTTGAATCGTTTAGGCGTGCGTACAGCGCCGCGCAGGCCTCGGGGGTTTTGCAGAGGATGGCCGTGGATTGCAAGCCGCTTGCACGGTAGGATTGCAGAGTTTCCTTGATTCTTGCCGCTGTGGCATCCTCCTGCGGGCAGGCTTCCCAAACAACGGCCTCACCGTGCCGTATGACGGGCTGAGCAGGCGGGATATCCAGCGGCAGTTTGGCAATAACCACATTTGCCGCGTTCATGATTTCCACAGTGGTGCGGTAGCTTTGCACCAAAGTTTGAAACACCGGCTTTCCATTGAATATGCGCTCCATAACAGATTCCCAATTGCGGATGCCTTTGTGTTCGTATATGCCCTGGCACAAATCGCCCAATATAGTGAACGAGTCAGAATTCATAATCTCGCGCAGCACAAACATTTGAAACAGGCCGATGTCCTGCGCTTCGTCCACCACGATGTGCCGCAGGTCGTAATATTGGTTGCCGAACAGGCGAAAATGGATGTGCATAAGGGCGGCCAAATCCTCCTCCTCAACGGCTTTCTTTTTCAAAAGAGGCGCGCCCATGACGTGGATGGCACGAAGCTCTGCCTCGGTAAGGATACCATCACCCAGACGCACGAGGCACTCGGCATCGGTCAGCAGAAGCTGGTAATACCGAAACGCGGAAGAAAGATTGGCCCTTTTCAGATAGCGGCGTATGGCATCCTTCGAGAGTTTTTCGATTTTCGCATGTTTGGTATCGCGTTCCTCCAAAAGGGCGCGTATGCGGGCGCGGCGGGTGTCGTCTGTTTCCGGCAATTCGTCTTTTACCATATCGACATAAAAATCGTACGTAAAGTGAATCTGCCTGAGGATTTCGGGCTTTTGCTTCTTCAAAGCGGCGCTCATATATTTGCGTACTTCGCCGATGCGCTTTTGAACAGGCAGATAGCGGTACTCCTCGCAAAGAAGCCGCCGCAGCTCCGCGTAGGGCATCAGAACATATTCATCCAGCGCGAAATCCTCTTGCGGAATCAAAGCCAATATGAGTTCTTCCACATACCGGTCAATAAGCCGTTTGAAAGTCAGGGAGGACTTGACGGCCGATACCCGCGCCACGGCCTGTGCGTGGTCGGGGCGCGCAATCATATAGGCCAGCTTTTCTGAGGCAGGACGGGTGGTAAGCGTCTTTTCCTCATCGATGAACTCAATGGCGAAATCGGCAAATGTGGTTTGGAACACGTTTTCGACACCCAAATCGGGCAGCACCTCTGATATATAGCTCAGGAAATAGCGGTTTGGCGCAAGAATCATGATGTTGCGCGGGGTCAGCCTTTTTTCAAAATTATAAAGAAGATAGGCGATGCGGTGCAAAGCGATAGTGGTTTTGCCGCCGCCCGCCGCCCCCTGTACTACCAAAGGGCGTACCATGTCGGCGCGAATGACGCGGTTTTGCTCTGCCTGGATGGTGGACACGATATCTTTCAGGCGCTTGTCTTTACTGGAACCCAACGCGGCTTGCAGGAAGTCGTCGTTGGCGGTGATGTCGATATCAAAGTAGTCCTGCATTTCCCCCTGCTCGATGATATATTGCCGCTTCATGGTGATTTCGCCTGTGATTTCCCCGTCGGGGGCGGTGTAGGAAGCGCGGCCGAGGCGGCCTTCATAATACAGGTTAGAAACAGGGGCGCGCCAGTCTGCAATCAAGATTTGATTGTCCTCGTCGCGGATTAAAGACATTTTGCCGATATAAAGGGTTTCGTTTGCCCCAATGTCGTCCGCCGTAAAGTCGACCCGTGTGAAATACGGTTTTTGCAAAGCGCGGGCAGACATATTAGCCCGCAAATTCAGAAAGTCTTGACGGCTGAGATTCAGTGTCAGGTCGGTGAACTGCTCGGTGTTGTCCATGTTGAAATGTTTCCTAGAATAGGCCACGCTTTGGTTCACTTCTTCTTTTTGTGCGGTAACAATTTCCCTGTATGCGGCAAGTTCTTTCAGCACGTAGGCCAGATAATCCAGCTCCTGCTTGGCATCGGCATGTGTCAGGTCTATGCCCATTGGAACACCTCCTGTGGATTTGCGTGTCTGTAATGAAATCTTATAGCGAGTCCGGTGGAAATCGGTTTCGCCGGACTCGAAAATCGTGAGCGCTTTAACATGTCCCGTGTGAAGGCGCAGCCATTTTGAAACGGAGTAACGATATCATACCGCATTGCACAAAAAAATACAAGGGGGCGGCACGGGGATGCGGATGCTTTACTTGAAGGGGAGGCAAAGCAAGCTTTATTTTTCTCCCGATTCCGCGAATTTGCTTGACAAAGCGGAAGTTTAGGGGTATGCTATATATAGAATAAGCGAAGAAATTAGGGAGCCGTTTGACAGTTGTGTCAACGGATTTTTTTATGTAAACCAAAGGAGGCGGCGATAATGTTTTGGATTTTTATGCTATGCGTGAATTTGCTGATTCCGGCGTGTATGGTTGGCTTCGGGACGTTGTTTGCCAAGGGTGCGCCGGCGGACATCAACGCTTTTTTCGGATACAGGTCAGCCATGTCGATGAAAAACAAGGACACATGGGATTTTGCGCATCGGCATAACGGCCGTTTGTGGCGCAAGACGGGTTTGTATATGACGATAGGGAGCGTGGCTGCCATGCTGCCCGCGGTGGGGCAAGGCGTGGGATTTGTCGGCGTATATGGTATGGTGGTCTGCGTGTTGCAATTGGTCATCATGATTGCCTCCGTTTTTCTAACGGAGCGGGCGCTGAAGCAGACGTTTGATAAGGACGGGAACCGAAGATAGATAACATATAAAAGGCATAGCGTTTACGGCGCTATGCCTTGATTTTTGTGTGGGCTGTCAGCGGCAGAAATTCAAACCAAACTTTGCCGGGCGTATGGCCATAGACGGATTAGCCGAATACAGAAAGGAGGGCGCCCATACATCCAATTACAATGCCTGTATTGATGAAAAGAGTAGATCCTGCGCGCACATAAGCCTCTGTTGCGGTAAACCGCTTTTGATTTATCGGTTTTCTCATACTGCGCTTGACCAGCATGAGTCCGGCAAGGCAGTCAATATTTTCTTGTGTTTGATTGAAACCGGCAGCTATCATCTGTATAATCACCCGCAAGCTGTACACAAGGAAAAACAATCCTAAACCGCCAATCATCGCGGTCACCCAAAATACATCCTTTAATGAAGCGATCATGAAGGCCTCCCTTGGCGAGTCTTTCTTTCTAAATAAAATCGCACATCTTGTCCGCCTATAAATTGGGGAATGGATAAAGAGAAAATCATACGCCAAACCGCCACAAATGCTTCTTTAAATCCACGCATCCATTTGCCTTAAACGCAATCCCCTCGGCCTCCAGCAGCGCCCTCTGCTCTGTCCAGCCCGGCACGGTGCGCCCCGCGTGGTTGACCACCCTGTGCGAGCGGGTATCCCGCGGCGCTTGCGACATCACCCGTCCGACAAGCCGCGCGTTCCTCGGTGCGCCCGCCAAGGCTGCCAGTATGCCGTAGCTTAGCACAAACCCGCGCGGGATGTCGGCCACAATGCCGTACACCTTGTCTTTGAAGGCCTGCGCCTCTTCCTGCTTACCCATGCCTACTCTACCTCATTGGCGTGCGCCGCCGCGAAATCTTTGTATAAAGCGTATTGCTTCCGTGCCAGCGAGGGGCAATCCAAGCCGTAGGGGCAGCGGGTTTTGCACGCGCCGCAGCCGGTACAATCGTCAACCTTTGCCATTTTGGCCTGCATCTCACGGGAAATCAAGCCTTTGTAGGGCGCGCGGGAAACAAGCCAATAAATACGCGCCGCTGTGCTTAAATCGATCCCGGCGGGGCAAGGGGCGCAATACCCGCAGGCACGGCAAAAGTCGTCCGCGAGGGCTTTGCGATCAGCTTCGATGGCGGCACGCAAGGCTTCGTCCTGCACAGGCGGGTTTGCGGCATAGGCAAGAAATTCTTCCAGCTCGTGCATGTGCTGGATGCCCCAAATGGGCACCACATTGTCATAGTCCTGCATAAAAGCAAACGCGGCACAGGCGTTTGTGATAAGCCCGCCGGAAAGCGCCTTCATGGCGATAAAGCCAACGTCATGTTTTTGGCAAAGCGAAACAAGCGCCAAATCCTCTTCTTTAGACAGCATGGAAAAGGGGAACTGCAAAGTATCGTACAGTCCGCTTTCCACGGCCTCGCGTGCCACATGGGGGCGGTGGTTTGTGATGGAAATGTGGCGAATTTTGCCCTCGGCTTTGGCGGCAAGGAGCGCATCGTAGAGGCCGTCTGCCCCGCCCGGCTTGGGCACAAAATCGGGGTTATGAAGCTGGTAAATATCAATATAGCCGGTTTGCAACATACGCAGGCTTGTTTCCAAATCCTTGCGCAGGCCGTCCGCCGTTTTGGCCCCTGTTTTGGAGGCAATCACGATTTTTTGCCGCATATCGGCAGAGAACGAGAGGCCTATTTTTTCCTCGCTGTCGGAATAGGCGCGAGCGGTGTCGAAAAAGGTAATGCCCGCGTCATAGGCGCGGCGCAGTATTTGCACGCCGTCCGCAGTGCTGCGCCGCTGCACAGGCAGCGCCCCGAAGGCGGTTTTGGTTACTGTCAAATTTGTTTTGCCTAAACGCACAAACTCCATAAAAATACCCCCTTGATTGTTGGTCTTAACATTAGTTATACCACAACCGTGCCTCAAGCGCAACGCGCAACCCCGCCGATTGCGCGG
>JGI994J12354_10006062_pt1 | contig 10204 bp, 7 predicted proteins | sample IntmicLarv3ML3BL_FD_12354 | JGI IMG/M metagenome (IMG submission 12354)
CTCGCCCCCGACATTCGCCGCCTGTGCCTGCATGCTCTTTGCGACACCGCGGCGCTCGACAGTCCCCTCTTTACGTATGCGTGCCGTGAATATGCGGCGCGCAACCTCGTCCTTGATTCCGTTGACCATCGCCTCGAACATCTCAAAGCCCTCACGCTTATACTCGTCGACAGGATTCACCTGCGCGTAGGCGCGCAGACGCACGCCGTCGCGAAGCTCCTCCATCGCGTCGATGTGCTCCATCCAGTATTCGTCGACGACGCGCAGTAAGATTACGCGTTCAAGCTCGCGCATGACGGGCTCTGTAAGCGTTTGCTCGCGCACCTGATACACCGCCTGCGCTAGCGCCTTTAACTTTTCGGCGAGCTGTTCGCGCGTGATTGTCGCCGCAAATTTCAGCGCACCCGGGGCGAGGAAAATCCCCTCAAACGGTGCAATTGCCTCACGGAAATCCGCCTCGGTTTCGATATCCTCTGACCCGATTATGGACATATCAATTGAGTCGCAAACCATTGCCCAGACGCTCTCATGAATATTGTCGCCATCGAGCACGGTTGCGCGCTGATTATAAATCAATGTGCGCTGCTGGTTCATTACGTCATCGTACTCAAGCACGTTTTTGCGGTACTGGAAGTTGCGGCTTTCGACCTTTCTCTGCGCCGTTTCAATCGCGCCGGAGAGCATTTTTTGGTCAATCGGCGTATCCTCGTCAATCTTGAGCGCGTTCATCATTCCGATGACCCGCTCTGACCCGAAGAGACGCATTATATCGTCTGTCATTGAGATGTAAAAACGTGTGTCGCCGGGGTCGCCCTGACGACCGGCGCGCCCGCGCAGCTGGTTGTCGATACGGCGGCTCTCGTGCCGCTCAGTACCGATTATGAACAGTCCGCCAGCCGCTAAAACAGACTCGCGATTTGCGTCTGTATCCTTTTTATGGTGCTCCAACCGCTCCTGAAAATGGCGGCGAGTCGATAAAATCTCTTCATCTGTTGTGTCGGAGTGTCCGTTTGCCTCGACAATCAGCTCCTCCTCAATTCCCTCTTTGCGCAAGTCCGCCAAGGCGCGGAATTCCGCGTTGCCGCCGAGCACGATATCCGTTCCACGACCCGCCATGTTCGTAGCAACCGTTATCGCGCCGAACATACCCGCCTGCGCGACAATCTCTGCCTCGCGCTCATGGTTTTTTGCGTTGAGCACGTTGCATTTTATGCCTTTTCTCTTCAGCAGATTTGCGAGATATTCGCTCTTTTCAATCGAGACTGTACCGACAAGAACGGGCTGTCCGCGCTTACTGCACTCCTCAATCTGGGCGATGATTGCGCGGTATTTTCCCTCCTCAGACTTATAAACCGCGTCGGGGTTGTCCACGCGCGCGAGCGGCTTATTCGTCGGGATTTCAATAATGTCGAGCTTATAAATCGCGCCGAACTCCTCTTCCTCAGTCAGCGCAGTACCCGTCATGCCCGACAGCTTGTCGTACAGACGGAAGTAATTCTGGAACGTAATCGTCGCGAGCGTCTTGCTCTCGCGAGCGACGACGACATGCTCCTTTGCCTCAATCGCTTGATGAAGCCCCTCAGAGTAGCGCCGACCAATCATCAGACGACCGGTATACTCGTCGACGATGATAACCTCACCATCGCGGACAACGTAGTCAATGTCGCGGCGCATTACTCCGTGCGCGCGAACCGCCATATTGATATGGTGCGATAGTGTATTATTCTCTAAATCCGCGAGGTTTTCGAGGTGGAAATACTCCTCCGCACGCGTCGTTCCGCGAGCCGTCAGCGTTGCGGTGCGTGCCTTTTCGTCGATTACGAAGTCGATATCGTCATCCTCGTCCTGCGACTTTTCGTCGATACTTGCATACGTGCGGGCGCGCAGACGCGAGACAAAGTCGTTGACTTTATTGTACATATCCGTCGACTCGTCGCCCTGACCGGAGATTATGAGCGGCGTGCGAGCCTCGTCAATCAGGATACTGTCAACCTCGTCAACAATCGCGAAGCTATGACCGCGCTGAACCATGTCATGCTTGTAAATTGACATATTATCACGCAGGTAATCGAAGCCCATCTCGTTATTCGTGCCGTACGTGATATCCGAGACGTAGGCGGCTTGGCGTTCCTCATTCGACAGACCGTGGACTATCAGCCCGACGGTCAATCCTAAAAAGCGGTGGACTTTTCCCATCCACTCGCTGTCGCGGCGGGCGAGATAGTCGTTGACCGTGACGATGTGGACGCCGCGCCCATTGAGCGCATTCAAATACGCCGGCATGACCGCGACGAGCGTTTTGCCCTCACCCGTTTTCATCTCAGCAATGCGCCCCTGATGGAGCACTACGCCGCCGATTAGCTGGACGCGGAACGGGCGCATGCCGAGCACGCGCCAGCTTGCCTCGCGCGCCGTGGCAAATGCCTCCGGCAGAATGCTGTCCAGCGTCTCGCCGTTTTGCAGGCGCGTTTTGAACTCGTCCGTCTTTGCGCGAAGCTGCTCGTCCGTGAGGGTTTTATACGACTCCTCAAGCGCTTCGATTTTTACTATAATAGGCTCAATCGACCGTAGCTCCTTATCAGAGTGCGAACCGAAAAGTCTTGATAACACTTTAACCATAAATCTGCCTTTCGTGTTTTGGAATGAAATTACACATTTATTAAGTATACCATATTTCACACCAAAGTAAAAGCAAATCTTTTGTGAAATTTCCCTGTTTCCACTCTTTTTTATCGGGCGGACATGTTTTATTGACTTTTCCGCGCCGTAACGCCGAAATTGACAAAATCTGCGGTGATTCGAAGAGTGTGATAACACCAGACTTTTCGGAAATTGAAAGCAGGCGGGAAATCCCCGCCTGCTTTTTACGTTGCGTCGATTATCGGTTGCAGTTGCTTTCCGTCTATGACCGCTTTTACCGATTCGTTTAAGAGCTCCAGCCGCGCGAGAAGTGATGTCGGTTTTCCCGCCGGGTCGTCTTGATAAAACGGTACGAAAAATATATTTCGCCGCGCAAGCAACGCGCCGAGCGCCGGAGCCGAACCCGAAAGCGCATCGTTCGTCGAAATTGCAATCAACACCGGGCGATTGTTCCTCAGCTGTGCCTTTGCCGCCATCGTGACCGCCGTGTCTGTTACTCCGTTTGCAATTTTTGAGAGCGTATTTCCCGTACACGGCGCAATCACCAAAACGTCCAAAAGTGCGCGGGGACCGATTGGCTCTGCCTCCTCTATCGTATGTATTATCTCTTTTCCGCACAGCTCTGTGATTTGTGCGTGGAAAGTCTCGGCTCTGCCGAAGCGCGTGTCCTTTGCATAAGCATTTTCGGACATAATCGGCACAATATCGCCGTATGCTCCGCATAAGCGCTCGAGCGCAGCTATCGCGCGCTCAAACGTACAATACGAGCCGCACATCGCGAAACCGATTGTTGCGTTGCTCATTTCATTACCCCTTTTTCTTGTAAAATATTATAAATCGTGTCGCGGATTATTGCTCCGCTTGTTGTCGGCGCGACCTCGCCCGGTAGCCCGAGCGCCCACATCGCGCGCACTCCGAGCTTTGACGCCGCCGTAAAGTCCAAGCCTCCCGGCTTTGAGGCTAAATCGAGGCACAGACAGTCCGCCGAGACCTCGCGCAGGCGCGATTCATTCATTATGCGTGCGGGAATTGTGCTGACAATTGCGGCATATTCATCCAGCGTTCCGTCGATTTCAGACGTTGGGACAGCCGTATACCCGTACGCGCGTATCCACGCGAGGTCTGACGGTGTGCGAGCCGTCGCCGCAACGTCCGCCCCGAGCGCGCGGAGCCTGTGGCACAGCAATTTCCCGATTCGCCCGAAGCCGAGCACCAGAATTTTGGCATTCCAGAGCGTAACCGCGGTTTCCTGCATTATCAGACCCACCGCGCCCTCTGCCGCGGCGACTGCGTTTAGGACGGCGAGCTCCTCGCGCTCAAAGTAATCCGTATACGTCAGCCCGTAGGAGGCGAAAAGCTCCTCTGCCGTCGCGTCGGCGCGTCCGACGAGAATCGTCTGTTCTCCACTGAGCGCAGACAGTATTTCATGAGCTGTATGTACCCCCGCCGACAACGGCGACGAGAGCATTCCATCGCGCGATTGGAGCGGTAGCGGAAGCACGACAACCTCTGCCCCGCTTGCCGCGGCGCGCGCCGTCGGAGCCTCCTCTATCCCGTCGGCAAGGCGCAATTTATCAAGCGCAAACGCGCGCACCTCGTGGCCGTCAGCATGCAAAAGCTCTGCGAGTTTTGCCTGTCGCATATCCCCGCCCATTACCGCAAATTTCATGGCGGTACACCTCCGTTATTATGATTTTTCTACGGAGTATTCTATGAGCGGGGCGGCTTCGGCGTGACTGCGGCGGCTCTGTGAATTTTGCGGAAAGCGCCGATTGTCTCCCGCTTGGCGGGGCGGGGCGATGAATCTTGTAAAAACACTCGTTTTCGCTCTTGACATTTCGCATTGCTTGCGATATAATATCCCTCGCGCTGGATTAGCTCAGTTGGTAGAGCAGCTGATTTGTAATCAGCAGGTCCTCGGTTCGAGTCCGACATCCAGCTCCACGCCGAACGCTATCGCGTCGGCGCAGAAGAACTCCCACTTTGTGGGAGTTCTTCGTTTTATTGAGATTTTCCTGTTTTTGGTGGTGTAAATCGCTGTGCTCCCAATGCTGAATTTTTGAGTCTGTGCGGTTGGCTCTTTCAATATCGCCAATGGCGATATTGCCGACAGTGCCTGTTTTTTGTAATGTGACAAAAGACCTTGTGGGCGTGATAAGCCCACAAGGTCTTTTCGCATATTAAAGGAATCTTTGAGCAAGGCTTGTCAAGAACCGACCTATTCTGATAGGCAAGTACCCTTACATGCTGTTTATTCGCCCGCCCACATTTTTAGTACTTCACCTGATTTCAAATTAATTGCAATACTTATATCGCCTCCTAGTATTGGCGGATAATGAGCATAATTGATTACACAGATATCGTTCTCCTCTATTATACGAACAGATACGCTTTTGTTCTCCTCCAGCACGTCAGGATTAATTTCTGTTAGATATAATTCCGACAGTTTTACCGCCATTTCAGGAGTTATTGTCAACTTATGAGTGAAATCGCCAATTGGGTCGTCCCAAGGTACGGCATCATAGTCAATCGTCTTCACAGATATTTTTACTTCTTCAATATTATTTTCAATACTCGCATCAGCATTGTTTGCACAACCTGTCAATGTTGCGACGGCAAAAATTGCAATAATCAGCAGAATATATTTCTTCATATATATCCCTTATAGCTCCATTGCCATGTCGAAGCCGCTTCGTACGGCGCGCCAGAGCGTTCCGCCGACATTCGAGCAGTCGCCGATGATATACGTCTCGTCCACTATTCCGTCAAACTCCGCGACCTGCTTCGTGTCCGGGCGAACACCGAGCGCGAGGACGACTGTGGCGCAATCAAGGGTTTCAGTCGAGCCGTCCCGGCGTTCAATAATCGCGCCGTCGGCTGTTACGTCCTTCAACTTGACCTCGCATATGAAACGCACTCCGTTTGCCTGCAACAACTTTTTGAGTGTTATAACGCTGATTTCGATTCCATCGGCTCCGATTTTATTCTCCGGAAGCATGTCAATGATTGCGACCTTTTTGCCCTCGTTCGAGAGCGTAAGCGCCATCTCAAGTCCCGTGAATCCCGCGCCGGCAACGATGACATTATCGCCGACGGTGGCGCGACCGAGCTCTACATCGCCAATCCACGCGACCTTGTCCGTGCCAGCCGCCGTCAGCGGGAGCGTAATCAGCTCGGCTCCGGCGGCGACGATGATTGCGTCCGGTTTTTCAGCCTCAACCGCAGCTCGATCGGCGCGACAGCCGAGCCGAATGTCAATATTCGAGTTGTCCGAAATGTCACGAATCGACCAGTTGAGATAGCTTTTCATATCGCTCTTAAAATCTGCCGCGGCGGCGTAGCGAAGGGCTCCGCCGAGTTCGTTTTCCTGCTCAAACAACACGACATTATGCCCGCGTCGAGCCGCAGTGCGAGCCGCCTCAAGATTCGCGGGACCTCCGCCGATTAGGACGACTTTTTTCGTCTCGACCTTTTTTTCGACCGGCGGGAAAAGCGTCTCGCGCCCGATGAGCGGGTTTACGGCGCAACGCACCGGCCACAGACGCGCATGCGTCTGCGTTATACACGTGTTACAGCGCACGCACGGGCGGATTTCGTCCGCCCTGCCGAGCGCGTACTTTTTCACGCACGCGGGATCGGCGAAAAATGTGCGCATCATCGATACCATGTCGACATCGCCGTTTTCAATCGCCGCCTCGGCGAGCTCTAAATTCATGCCTCCGACGACGCAAACCGGCGTTGTCAGCTCTTGCTTGAAGCGTTTTGCAACCTCCAGATTCATGCCGCGCGGCAGGTACGGGGGCGAGAACAGATACGGCAACATGTCGTCGCGCTCAAGCAGTCCGCGCGAGACGTGGATTAAGTCGACCTTGTCCTGAATCAGCTTTGCAAACGCTATGGTTTCCTCAAGCGTTGTGCCGCCCTCGACCATTTCCTCGCCACTTAGGCGGTACTCGATTGTGATGCCGTTTCCGACCCTCTCGCGGATTGCCGTCAGCAGGTCGATTGCGAAACGGGCGCGATTTTCCAAGCTTCCGCCGTACTCGTCCATGCGTTTATTATGCTTTGCGGAAAAGAACATTGACGGGACATTCCCGTGTCCGCCGTGGATTTGCACCATGTCAAATCCCGCCCGCATGCAATTTTCCGCCGCCTCGGCGTACTGAGCGCACAGGTCGCGGATATCCTCAACCGTGGAGTCATTCGCGACAATCGACGCCGGCGTTAGCATTTGCTTCGACGGCACGAGTTGCATGCTGACCTTACAGTCGAATTGGTGCATCATCTCTGTCAGCTCAACATACTCAGAGACGAAGCGCATGCCCGCGGGGTGCGCCACGGCGAACGGACGCGTCTCGCGGTTGATGTTACCCGAGCCGATGACCACAAGCCCGGCTCCGCCGCGTGCGAGATTCTTCATATACGCATAGAATTTCGCGCCGACTCCACCATTGCCGTCGTGCAACGCGGAGCCATGCGGCGCAACGGTTATTCGGTTCTTGAGCGTCATGTTGCCGAGCTGAATCGGCTGTAGCATCTTACAGTTTTTCATATGACTTTCCCTCACTTAAATTGGATTCTTATCCGCCCACTGCTTTCCGTATTTTTCAAGCTCGTCGCGGTAAATTTCATTGTTCCGCTCAAGGAAGCACCGCCCGTTTGCAATCGACGGGAAGAACCGCCCAGCCTGGCAATATGTGTCGATTGCGCGGCGGACCTCAGCACGGATATCCGCTTCACTTGCGGAGGCAACGTCAATCTTCGGACCATCAATTCCGCCAATCATCGCGAGCTTTCCGTTCGTTATGCGCTGAATCTCGACGATGTCATTCTGCGGGATTGCGCCCTGCCAGATGTCAACGCCCATCTCAACCATATCCTCAACAATCGGCTGGCAATAGCAGTCGGCGTGGTGCATAAATATGATGTTATTGTCGTGCGCCGCCTGGATAATTTCCGTGTGGAGCGGCTTAATCAGCCTGCGCCACAGCGCCGGCGGCAGAAACAGATTCGTTTTCAGTCCCCAGTCGTCGTGGTAGAAGATTATATCGGGCTGTGTCTCCTTTGCGACGAGGTTTATGAGTTCAATCTTAAAGTCGGCGATTGTGCGCAGGAGGGCGGCGACCTCGTCCTCATAAATCATATAGTTTTCAAGCGCATTTTGGAAGCCCATCAGGTGGTGCGAGCGCTCAAACAGCCCGCCGGGGCAGAAGCATGCGGCGAAATATTGCTCTCTATCGACCGCGGCGGCGGCGGCTTTTGCCTCTGTCCAGTCGAATTGCGTAAGGTCAGGTACGGTGACCTGCTCGCGCCAGTTTTCGATGTCCGAGATGACTAAGTTGTCCGCCTTGACGACGGGGTGCGGTCCCGGTGTACCCGGCTCCCACAGATACTCAACGCCCCACGAGTCCTTGTGGATTTTGCCGTCGGGCGGTGTGGAATCGCGCACGAACATCGGGTCGGGTACGAATATAAGCGAGTCCATAAAGTCGAAGTAGCGCTCCGGTTGTTTGCCGTTTAGAATAGCCATTGCATTTTTACGTAAATTCATAAAAACGCCCCCCTATATGTTGATTTTTATATATCTATATACACATGATAGTATCCTATTCGCGCGGTTAAGTCAACAAAAAAGGTGGAAAAAGTGCCGCCGTAGAGAGATTTTGCGGCTTTTGCTGTCGCGGATAACTGCGCGGCAAAATGCTGATTGACGGAATATTGCGCCGTGTGCTATAATGATATGTCAGCCGTCACTAACCCGACTGCACTAAAACGATTGGAGGACGAGCGCATGCGAAAGCTTCGGATACCGGCATTACTGCTGTGTTTTGCGGTTATTTGCGTTATGCTTTTCTCCTGTGCGTTCATTGCGGCGGAGGCGGAACACGACTGCGCGGGCGAGCACTGCGAAATATGCCTTGACCTTCATATTTGCAAGGAGTTGCTCAAGGGATTACTGTGCGCACCTGCGGTTGCCGCAGTCGTTTGGGCAATTGCGGGCGCGGTTCGCATAGTCGCAAACCACGCGGCGGCGCGCCGTGCGGTGACGCTTGTTTCGCTTAACGTTCAGCTTCTGAATTAAATCAACATAATGCAGGGTGTGCAAATTTCCGATGACTCCATCGGGTAATTTGTGTTGCCTTGTATTTTTGTACACCTTTTGATTGAATTTGGAGGTATTTCACTTATGAAAAGACTTTTTGCCGCAACTCTTGTGGTTTTTATGCTCGTCCTGCCGCTTTCCGCCTGCGCGGAGAAACCGACGGGCGGCTCGGAGAAGCTTACGATTGTCGCAACGACATTTCCACAGTACGATTGGGCGCGCCAGATTCTTGGTGAGCGCGAAAATGACGTTGAGCTTGTGCTTTTACTCGGCGACGGAGTTGACCTGCACAGCTATCAGCCGACGGTTGCGGATATCGCGAAAATCTCAACTTGCGACGTGTTTATTCACGTCGGCGGAGCCTCGGACGCGTGGGTTCATGATGTGCTTGGAACAGCGGTTAATAAGGATATGCTCGTTATAAATATGGTTGAGGCGCTCGGCGACAGAGCGCGGGAAGAGGAAATTATCGAGGGTATGGAGCACGACCACGACGAGCATTCTCACGATGACCACGACCACGACGATGAACACCATCACAAGGAGCACGCGCTTGATGAGCACGTTTGGCTCTCGCTGATAAATGCGCAGTTGTTATGTGAAAGCATTGCGGCGGCTCTGGAAACTGCGGACGCGGAGCATGCCGCGCTATACCGTGCAAACGCGGAATCGTACATCGCAAAGCTTGCCGCGATTGACGGCGAGTACCGCGCGGCGGTTGATTCGGCGGCGAGGCGCACTCTGCTTTTCTGCGACCGCTTCCCGTTCCGCTACTTGGTGGACGATTACGGGATTGAATATTACGCGGCGTTTGCCGGTTGCTCTGCCGAGACGGAGGCGAGTTTTGAGACGATTGTATTCCTCGCAAACAAGCTTGACGAGCTGCAATTGCAGAGCGTTATGACTATTGACGGCGGGAATACCGCGCTGGCGCGGACTGTGATTGAAAGCACAAACGCGAAAAATCAGCAGATTTTGACGCTTGACTCTATGCAGTCCGTCACGGCGGCGGGTGCGGCTTCGGGCGTTACATATCTGTCGGTGATGGAGGCGAATCTTACGGTGTTGAAAGCGGCACTGGCGTAGAATCTGCGCGAAAGGAGTGATATCATGGCGCTTGTGAGTATAAAAAATGCCACCGTCGGGCACGATGGACGAGCCGTTGCGGAGGCTATTGACCTTGAGATTTCCGAGGGCGATTATCTGTGCATTGTCGGCGAGAATGGCTCTGGAAAAAGTACGCTTATGCGTACAATTCTCGGGCTTTTGCCGATTGTGGGCGGCGAGATTTCGTTCGGCGACGGACTGCGGCAGAGCGAAATCGGATACCTGCCTCAGCAGACGGAGGTTCAGCGCGATTTTCCCGCCTCGGTCACTGAGGTTGTGCAGTCGGGTTGCTTGAACCGTTGCGGCTGGCGGCCGTTTTTCAACCGCACCGAGCGTGAGCTTGCGAGCGCGAAT
>JGI994J12354_10006063_pt1 | contig 10204 bp, 11 predicted proteins | sample IntmicLarv3ML3BL_FD_12354 | JGI IMG/M metagenome (IMG submission 12354)
ATTCCTTACGAAACAGCAATCACAACTCCATTGGTAAGATATCACGACTGTCCTTTGGTAAGCAAAGGTATCGTTGAAGTAACTTCCGGAACGTATCAAGCGACTATCAATTATGGCGATGGCACTTGCGATGATAAAGCTATTTTTACCTTTAACGGGAAAGATACTACAATTACTTTTTTTTATTAACGTTTTTAATGACAACACTGGCGGTAGGGTTTAATTTCTACTGCCGAAATTTAATCAGCACTGCTTGTTTTTGCGAGCGGTGCTTTTTTTATTATATTGTCGAAATCGGAAAATGCTTGTATTAGTATCTGTAGGCTGCTTTTCTCATTTCCTTATGCGATTTAAATGGCTTCGGAGGGCGCAGATATTTTTCAAGATATTTGTGAATAGAATAGCGTATCTCCGTTGAACCTCCGGCGTCTATTCTATCGAAAGAATGTCCGCCGGGAAAATTCTCGAACACTTTGTATTCAAAAACTCTGTTGTGAGCTTTCAAAGAGTCAATCATAAGCAGCACTTCCTCCACATACACATCATTATCGTTTGTATTTGTGTGTATTAACAGAGGCTTTGTGAGGTTTTTGGCGTAATTAGAAGGAGAGCGTCTTTTATACTCATCGGGATTGTCATTTATTGATTCTCCAATATGGTATTTTGGAGTAAAATAGCCGGTATATTCCTCATCGTGTGAAGAAAGCCTGTTGTGCAAATCGCTTACCGGAACGCCGGCGAAAGCACAATTGTACATTTCGGGATATTTGAGAATATTCATCAAAGCTATCATGCCACCGTGGCTCCAACCTACAATTCCAACCCTGTTTTCATCAACAATAGAGTAGTTTTCAATCATATAATTTCTGCTGGCGAGTACATCTTCATTTTCCAATCCTCCATAGTCGATATTCTCATAAACAGATTTTCCGTAACCTGTGCTGCCGCGATATTCTGCAGCAACAACAATGTATCCTTGAGTAATAAATTCCCTGACAATGTGAGCGTTAATTGAAGAAAAATCGGCATGGATGCCACCGTGAGGAAATACAATTAAAGGGTATTTCTTCTTTGCATCAACATCTTTTGGAATAAACACGTAGCAGTAAAAATGTAGAGGATTTGCGGCAAATCTATCGTCTTCGCTTTTGGATTTCCATCTTGGAGGACCGGTTAATCTCACTTTATCGACATACGCAATATCGTTTAAAACCGTGTGCCACATCAAATCATCAACTCTTTTGATAATTACATCGTGCGTGTGTTGGTAGTCGTCGACTGTTTTTCGGAGCGCGCGTATTTCTTCGAGTAATTGATCTTGTGTAGATAGATAGGCACTGTCTATACTCTGTGCAGGAAGCGAAACAGAAGCAATTATTAATAGCAAAATGCTAAAAAACGAAGATTTTAATATTTTATTCATCCTAATAAGATTTCCGACTGTGCAAAGATATGAAAAATTAGAAGGATAAAAACTTTTTTAAATTAAATATTTTCTTTTTTATTAATTCTAACTGTAACGTTAATTTGTTTTTCGGGATGCGCTTCCGGCGAAATCCGATTGATTTTGATGTCAAACAAGTCGGTATATCCTAAGCGAAGAAATTTTGAAATATCTTCATTACTGTCTCTTGGAATATAACCCAACATTGTCTCGTTGAAAAGAATTTTTACGGCATTTGGGTCGTAACCGTTCGTCGGTTCAGCTTCCAAACGCAGTTTAGTACTAATCTTCAATTGGTCGAAAACATCTACACCATTCCAGTATGTAAAACCGGCAATGTGAAAAGAAGCATAAAATTGATTTTCCATGATTTTTACGTTTTATTTTATTAATTATTGCAAAGATAAAACGCTACTATGCAACCTATCTGCATAGCAAAAAATACAATTATATTATGTAGATACTGCTATGAATTTCTGTTGATTATCTCTTTTGCTTTTGAAATCATTTCTGCTTTGAGATGTTCCGGACTTATGATTTTTACCTTATCCAAATATCCGACAAGAAGGTTTTTAAATTCGGCATTGATAATCAAATTTAGCTCAATTATTGTAATTTGTTCGTTTCGTTGTTTTATTTTCTGTGAGCCGTGCAAGGGCTTTGTTTCGATGTAAGGGAAAATGGAGTTATCTATTTCCAACACAATTTTTTCTACCTCTTTATCTAACACAGTTACGCCAATAACATCATCAAAATATTCATCAAAATCAATATTATCATTATCGATATATGGAATATTTATGGGTTCGATTTGTTCTATTCTGTCCAATGCTAAGGTAATTAACTTTTTCTCTTTTAAATGCTCGAATAATCCAAGTAAAAACCAACGGTTGCTATATTGTTTGAGAAAATAAGGATGAAAATTCATCTCTTTGACTTCTTCTGTGAATTTTTTATAGCTTATTCTAATAGGTTGTTTATAAATTATCGCATTAAATAAATCGGTAAAAAAATTGAGTCCTCTCAAATACGGATTTTGCTCAAAACCAACCACATTTGCAACTGTTCCTTTTAGCTTAAAAGTATTTTCAAGGCGAGCCAATATTTCTTCCATCCACCCAAATTGCGGCATTCCCTTGAAACGATTCAGCATATAGATAGTTTCTTTTAACTGATTGATTTCAGTTTCATTGAGAGGTTGATTTCTTATAGAAAAATGCGAATCCTCATATCTATAGAAAATACGTTTGCCATATTTATGCCTTTCTAAAGGAATAGACCAACCGGCTTCACTTTCCATAAATGCAATGTCATCTTGTACTTGACGTTTTTTTACGCCTTTAAATGCTCCTGTATGCTCATAAATAGCGTTGTTACAGGAATTTACGAGGTCGTCAATGAAAAACATTCGACCAAAATTACTAAAGCATCGGTCTAATGCGTGATATCTGATTTGTGCGTGCTTATTTGTTGCCATAATTTTCTTTTTTCTATCATTTTCGTGACGTCACGAAAATGGTCATCGACTACGATTCTTCCCGATAATAAACCTTATAAAATTTTCCTCTTTCATCTTCGCCCTGCTCAATCAGCTCGCGGTTGCCGTGCACGTAAATATGGAAATTTTTATCCAATTTAATGACACTTTTAAACGCACGCGCCTGCTTCTTGACAGCACTATCGGAAATCATAAAATTATCCGCAAATTCAATGTCATAATCCTTTTGGTATGATGATTTGTATTGATTGAAACTATCAATAATTTCAGGCTGCGCGATGACTTCGTTGGCAAATTCTTCCATGTTGAAATTATCGTTCTTTTTGAAAAACTTTACCGATTTATTGAGAAAATCTACTTGGTCGGCTTTGGTAACTTCAAATTGTTGAGGTAGCTCATCTTTCACAAAATGCTTGCAGAGCGAAAGGATATTTTGCGTATTGTAGTACTCATCTTTCCGTTGACGCAGATGCAGGAAGTCATCAATCCAATATTGAGCTTCGGCACCTTTATTAGTATTGTCAATTACCGAAACAACATATCCATTTTCCTTTTCAGTATTGAAAATCAAGCAACCCTTATCCAATTTGTTGATGTTCACACCTTGCTGACTTTCAATCTCAAAACCCTCGCCCGTAGGATAAACTTTCAAAAAAGTATCCTTATTCTCCGATTTAAATAATCCGATAGCATCCACCGTTTCGCCATCAATAATACAATCTTTGAAATAGACGATATAAAACTCGCCGCCCTTGATTTTTGGATGTGTACTTTGCTCATACAAATGCTTCGCAAGGTTTACCGACTGCTCCAAAAGTGTATCGGGCTCATCGAAGATATTGCTTGCACAGGCGAATACTTCGTTCATATTCAATTCAATATCGTGGTGGAAATTGAAATATTCTTGAGGTTTTGTGAATGGGGTAATAAAATAATTTGTTAAGATACCTTTTGTTGCTTCATCAAAATTCAAAATAGAGTTGGAGAGCTTAATCATCTCTTCATTATTTTTATTTCCGACGAAATGTAGGGCGATGTTTTTGATGTTTGTTTTTTCGAATTGGGTCATGTTTGGTTTTAATTTTTATTGTTGTAATTATTTTTTATAAAATTTGTCTTTGTTCCACATGTTTGGGTTATTAACGATATATTCTGCGATGTGGTTGAATGAACGTTCATTACGAATGATGTGTTCATAATAATTTCGTTGCCATAATTTTGTTGGCAAATCGATTCGTTTGGTTGTATGATATTTGAAATAACCAACAATGTTTCCAACCGTAGGGGCGGGGTTTGCCCGCCCTAAATCCATCCGTTCCAAATTCGCATTATCATTTATATTATTGACAATATTGACATCGGGGCGGGCAGGCCTTGTGTTATCATTAGGGCGGGCAGACCCCGCCCCTACGGTAATTTCGATAATCCCGTGAAAATGATTGGGCATTATCACATATTCGTGCAAAATTACATTGGGAAAATGATTTGGTATTGCCAACCAACAATCATCTACAATTTTCCCCGCATTGTTCAATATCATTTTACCACCCACAATTTTACCAAACAAACATTCCCGATGCTGACAACATATCGTAACAAAATACAATCCCTCTTGCGAATAATCATATCCTTTCAAACGGATACTGCAACGGTGGTGGATGTTTGGATTATAAGACATCTAATATGAATAGAAAAATACAACCTGCAAAGATACTAATTCCCCAAACAACAAACAATTTTTTTCAAACATATATTTTCAAAAAAATAAAGAACAAATGGGAAATAGCTGAATAGCAAATTAATTTTAAAAAAAATTAAAATTATTTGCCGAAAAACTACATTTTCAATCGCTTTTATTATTAATTTTGCATCATGAAAACAGAAGATTATCTTCATTATTTTTTAAAATAGATTTTTGAATAACGAAATAAATATCAAATAAAAATTTAATTATGAAAACACTAAAAATTATTTTAATCATCATCGGCGTGTTAGTCGTTTTGATTTTGGGCATCTACGCTTGCAACAGCGGATTTAAAAAAGTTGAAATACGAATTGAAAAACAGGGTGGGGAAGTTATGGTTTACGAAACCGTTACAGGCGACTATATGCAAACGCCTGATGTTGCCGACAAAATTTACCATGCACTGTTAGACAATGAGAATATTGCTACAACAAAAGGTATCGGCATTTTTTATGATGACCCTTCAAAAGTTGCAAAAGAAAATCGACGCTCTGAAGTTGGATGTATTGTGAATGAAGCAGATAATGCGACTATTGCAATGTTGTCGGAAAAATATTTGGTGAAAATACTTCCGGAACAGGAATATATTGTGACCGAGTTTCCGATGAAAGGCTTTATGACAATTATGATTGGGATGGCAAAAGTTTATCCTGCACTTGATAAATTTAGCAAACAACACGGCTATTGCGAGTCGCCGATTACCGAAATTTATGATAATGTAAATAAGAAAACTACTTATAGACAAGAGATTGTAAAATAAGTGTTTATATCAAAAATGGACAAAGTTCATACTACAAATTATCAAAACGTTTTTATTGAAGTTGCGGAAGATTGTCCTGTGACTAAAGGAGAAATTCCACCAACAAAAAACAATGAGCAGACAGTTGCAAGCATTCAGTTTGAAATGCTAAACAATAGTCCCTACGAATTTACTTCTGATGATGTTCTGTTTCAGGTATTTGCCATTCGGAACAATGTTTCAGAAACCGAATTATTGCAAGCTCGCGAACAATTTTTCTCAAAAGGGCAGCCCTGCTTTCGCGCATCGCCATTAACGAAACGTTATGGCTGGGGAATTCATAGTAATGATGAAGGAAAAATAGCGATGTTTGCTTGCGAAACGGAAGATTATCAGAAGTTTACTAAAGACAAAAGCCTAAAAGTAGTTAAGGCAATGAAGTCAACAAAGAAATAAAATATCAATAATTATAAATTCAAAATTATGGCAACAGTAAATGTTTATCTAACTTTTAATGGACAGTGCGAAGAAGCATTCAATTTTTACAAATCTGTATTTGGTGGCGAGTTTTGCTATATGGGGAAATTTGGCGATATGCCGCCGCAAGAAGGTATGCCGCCTTTGTCTGAAGAAGACAAAAAACGTGTTTTGCACATCGGACTTCCTATAAGTGCAGAAACTTTTCTTTTCGGGTGCGATAATATGCAAGTAAATGAGAAAAATACAAACTTCGGCAACAATTTTTCAATAACAATTACTCCTGATAGTAAGGAAGATGCAGATAGATTTTTCAACGAACTTTCTGCCGGAGGGCAAGTTTGGAGTCCTATGGAAGTGATGTTCTGGGGCGATTATTTCGGGGCGTTTACCGATAAATTTGGCATCAACTGGTACGTTTGCTACGAGCCAAAACAAAGCTAAAGTCTTGTTTGTAATCCCATAATATTAAGGCAACAACAAGAAATTGAAAGACTGTAACTGAGACTTTTAAAATAACAAGCAAGGAAACAATGAACAAAAAACTCTTAATAATTACGCTTCTATTGGCGGTAGCATTCGGTTTTATGCTGAATGTGATTCTCACAAAACCCAAAACGAAAGCTACAATCATCGAGATTAGGAAAAACGATGTTGCTACCGAAGAAAAGCTTAAATTAGGCGCATTTTCCATAAGTTTAAGCGTGGAAAATTTGGAAACATCGAAAGAATTTTACGAAAAACTCGGTTTTAAGGTAAAAGGTGGAGATATGGCGCAAAATTATATCGTTATGAAAAACGAAAATGCCATAATCGGACTTTTTCAAGGAATGTTTGAGGGAAATATACTCACATTCAATCCGGGTTGGGATGAAAATGGCGAAAACATCGAAAAATTTGATGATATTCGAATAATCCAGCAGAAATTGATAGCTTCAGGCATTGATGCAGGTGAAGAAATTGACGGGCAAACTTCTGGAATAGCGCATTTTATAACATCAGACCCTGACGGAAATGCTATTTTGATTGACCAACATAGATAATTAAACTCAAAACAAATAAAAAAGGGCAGAAATTTCCGCCCTTTTCGTTTCCCCCTTCTCTGCTTGAGGTATATACAAGTTCTATTTGTTTCAATTAAAATCCTAATCCGTACGATTTGATGCCTAATATCAAGCCAAGCACTACCGACAACACTACAGAAATTACAATCATACACAGTAGTGAAATCACAAAATAAGTTGTCGATTTATCTTCCGGAACATTCATCATCGGTTTAATTCCGAGATAGAGAAGAACAAGCGAATACAATCCGGCAAGCGAAGCAATGATATTTAGCGACGGCAACAAATAAAATATTCCACCTACACAAACAGCTGTGTAACAATATGCTGCCAACTGAAATGCTTTGTTAAAATTCTTTGTTCCGCCATACTTTGGCGCAAGCTCGTTAAAAACGATTGCCGTAACATAAGCTCCGGCGATGATGCTAATAAATTGGATTACAGCATATCTGACACCTAATTCTGTGAGTGCCACACGAACCCCAAACACATTGTGACCAATAAATCCCCACCCGATAAAAGCCGAGATAGTCGGAATAAGCGCAAGAATTAGTAAATAAGGCACAAGAACTTTCACATGCTGTTCTTCTTTCGATGCGATAACACTCCACTCTTGTTTCGGTGTTATCAGAATGTTTTTTACGCGTTCAAATAAATTCATTTTAATAAGTTTTTGATGTTTTACACTGATATAAACTTTCGGAAGTTTATTTTAATGCAAAAGTATCAAGCGCGCATTTCCCCGACAACCCCCCAAAGGAGGTAAAACGTTTTTTTATAACAAATCAAGCTGCTATTTATCAGAAACTTAAATCCAACTACTTCCGCGGCATCGCATTCTTGCGCAAGCGACCGTTCATCCGTCTATTTTTTGTAATAGCATCTGCTAAATACATCGCACTCCTAAATATCTGACAATCAAGCTCAATGTCGTTATCCGAATAATGCCACGGCTCAGTAACAACAAAAGGCAATCCGGCAGTGTAAATAACTCCATCTTGGCCATTCAACAAAGAAAAAATGGTATCTGCCTGCTGACTTGTTATACTCATAATAACATCAAACTTCTGATACTCACGATTATTGAAGAATGTCGAAGGGTTATACGGGCCAAAAGACAGAATTTTTTCCTTCAAAGCCAACTTATTAGCTTCTTCTATCGTTTTTTCAATTTCGCCATCAACAAAATTGCCTTTCTCATCAACGGAATTTGCTGCCAAGATAGCTATTTTTGGTGCGGAAATCAGAAAATCATCGCACATAACCTTGTTCAATATTCTTATCTTATTAAGCAGATAATCAACAGTTATCAACTTGGCTAACTCGGCATTATTAATTTTTGCCGATGCAGCGGTAACCTTCACATGGTCGTTGCACAAAATCTGTATGCTGCTGGTTGTCTTTAGTTTATGTATAAAATAGCTACCATTTCCGATATAACTTGGCGATGTGTCTTTTAGCATCGGTAATTGAATCGGACAGCAAACCAGCGCATCAACCATTTTGCTGATGATTGCATTATGAGCTTTTTCCATCGATAAAATGCCCAAACGCGAGCCTTCATCGGTTATTTCGCCCAGCGTAACCTTCACTTCTTCCGAATGGATATTGTAAAGATGCGGCTTGTTGGAAGTAACTTCATTCTGTTTTACCGCCACAAACGAAAAATTTGGTATGCTATAATAGTTTCTGAAGTACGATACAAGCTTGGAACACCCGAAAAAAACGGGCGTCAACGATTCATGTATATTGCCTTCGTGCAAAGTTTTTAATACTAACTCGTACGCAACTCCGTTATAATCACCGTGCGTAATGCCAATTTTTAAATTGTAATTTCTGTTTTCTCCTTCTTTCATATCACAAATAAAATATTCGGCAAAGGTAGCTAAAAAAACCCTTGCCAATTTAAAAATTTGTTAAATAATCTTTAAATGTTTTCGGATATGAGTTCAGAAATATCGAATATCTTGCTATTATTATTGTTTTTTGAGAAAGTTTTTTTGCACAAAGGACATGATGTAACGATGTAATCAGGATTGTTTTTGCTAAGAATTTCAAGTGTCTGATTGGCTATTGATGAGGATTGTTCAGTGTTTAATTCTATGTTTGCAAGACTTCCTCCGCAGCACAAAGTATCGTCTTTTTCATTAACACATTTTTGCAATTTACCGAGAGCGTTTAAAAGCTCGCGCGGCTCATCATAAATATCGCATCCTCGACTGATTTCGCAAGGGTCGTGATAAACCAAACTAAAGTCCTTTTTGTTGATTTTAATGCGACCATTTTTAAGCAATTCGTTGATATATTGTGTGTGATGAAGCACTTTTACGTTCAAAGAATATTCGGCGGCAAAAGATTTGTAGCAGATAGGGCAGGAGGTTACAAGAACTTCCGCACCCGAATTTTCGATTATCGAAGTAAGTTTTTCCTTCAAAATATCGGCTTGTTCCAAAAATCCTTGTTGGCGCAAAGGTCTTCCGCAGCATATATTCTTATCTTCATCAACAAATAAATACTTTTCACCTGATTTATCGAAAATATTTTTCATAGAATCGATAATTCCCGGCGTAAGATGTGTCATGCAACCGGCAAAATACAATATTGGAACTGCCTGTTTATCTTTCGTATAGCTCTCTGTGTTGATGTATTCGTAAAAAGGAATATTTTCGTTGTTTTGCTTGTAGCGATAAATTTGCCGTATCATCGTGGTTTCAATGCCAACGGGACAGGCTTGCACGCATCTGTTGCAAAACAGACAGTTATTCGCAATATGATTTTCGAGCGATAATTCGCGCGCATCTCTGATGAAATACACTGATTGTACGTTGTTTATCTTTGCACTTGTGTTTAATTGGCAAACATCAATGCAGATTCCGCAACGCGAGCATGCGCTCAGCTCAATTTCGGTGTAGCCTGTATGTTTTTGCGACTCCACAACGCCCCATTTACGGAAAACTATCAGCAGTACTTCGGTGAAAATGTGCATGTAACGTGTAAACGGCATTAAAATGAAAAATAAACACAAAGCTATCGAATACGCCCACCACATTGGTAAAACAATTTTTTCTACCGGAAGGAAAGAAAGCAAATTTCCTAAGGATTGAGTAAGAAATCCGCCGTTATGTTCTATTGCAGCGGTAAAACTTTCGGAAAGAAGACGGAAAGGGAAAATACACCACAAGGCAATCAGAGCAATTCTGTCGGAAGGCGTGTGCTTGGTGGCTTTTTTCATCCCCAA
>JGI994J12354_10006064_pt1 | contig 10201 bp, 6 predicted proteins | sample IntmicLarv3ML3BL_FD_12354 | JGI IMG/M metagenome (IMG submission 12354)
TCGTCAGAGAGTTTTTGTTGTCGTTGTTCGCTGTCCGTGTGACACTATGCACTTTTATCGGATTTATATTTTCTCTCGAAAATATAAATATCTCCGATAAAAGCGCACACCAATATTAAAGTGGCGGACTACGTCCTTTGATTCTAGTTAAAGAGGAAGTTTCTCTTTTTTGTTTTTAATTATTTGTCGTCACACTGTGCACGATGATTGTTTTATACGATTATCAAAAATAAAATTTATGTTTCAGAGAATAGTTTATTTATACTGCTCTTAACTAAAAAATGATTACCTAGAAATCGAGTTCAGCAATTGCCAAAGGCAATGCGTGTGTCTGTCTTTGTAGTAGGTCAATTTCAGGTGCAGGAACGCACTTCCTGCCGAGTTTGCAAAGGCGAGGAGCCTTTGCTGGGTTGTAGGGCAAAGCCCTACGAGAAAAGAGAGCATGCGCAATAAGAAAAGAATATATATACAAAAAGAGCATTTTCGTTAAATAAAAATTATTTAATGAAAATGCTCTTTTTAATTTTTTAAATTATGTCGGGCGAGAGGGATTCGAACCCCCGACCCTCTGGTCCCAAACCAGATGCGCTAGCCAGGCTGCGCTATCGCCCGAATAATTTAAGTTGGCTATTAAGATTTTTTGTCTCATTAGTGTCAAGGAAATTTTTATAGGATTTTTCTTTTATTTTTCTGACGTATTTTATTTCTTTTATTCGGGTCTATGATTTTTTCTTTAGGTGGACAATTTTTGGAACAGGGGTGAAATGGATAAAATAATTAGATTCGTATTTATTTAGGGAAAAATTCATCTTGTTAAATCTAAATTTCCTATTGCTAAAAAAGTCTTGCAGTATTTTGAAAGAGAACTTTAATTATTTCCTTTTAATATTTATCGATAAATTATGGAATACATTAATTATATTTTCGCTCAGGCAGAAGTCGCTGAAATAGCTGAAACAGCTACAGGTGCTGCAAGTAATCAATGGATTATTTTGCTTCTTATTTTCGCAGGTATGTGGTTTTTGCTCATTGCGCCTCAACGCAAACGCGAAAAGCAACGCAGACAAATGCTTAGCGAAATCAAAACTGATGATGATATTGTCACTATTGGTGGCATTTACGGCACAATCACGAACGTTAAAGAATCTACTTACATAGTTAAAATTGCCGATAATGTTAAAATCGAAATTTTAAAATCTGCGGTGAGCGACAATTTGTCTCGTAAAGCAGAAGCAAAAAAGAACTAATACTTTTAAGAAAATGAATCGTAGTATTGCTTGGAAATTAATTATAACTTTTGCTGTGGTCGCTTGGGCGATTGCCGCGATGATTCCTTTTAAAGACACTCCTTTTGATGATTATATCACAGGTAGTGCAACTGCACATCAAGAAGAATTTACTGCTCTTATCGCGCAAGCTAATGCGCTAGTTGACGCAGAAAATCATGCATCTTCACAAGGAACAAAATATCCTACTCTTTTCATTGCGTTAAGAGAGTTCAGCAACAAGAATCAAATCGACTTGGCAAAGTTCTTCCCTGATATCAATGTTCGTGACATCACTGTTCTCACAAAGCGCAACAACATTTTGATTAAAGAACTTTATAAGCGTAGTAAAAGCGCAATTAAGCAAGGTCTTGACTTGCAAGGTGGTGTTTCTTTCACTCTTGAAATAAATGCAGACGAATTGTCCGCAGATACTGAAAATCGTTCGACTCAATTAGAGAGCGTTTTGAATGTTATCAATAATCGTGTGAATGGTCTTGGTGTGACGGAACCTACTATACGTATTATGGGCGCAAATTCTGTTGAAGTTCAAATGCCTGGTGTTTCTCTCAAAGACAATCCTGAAGCTATTGAAGAATTATCACGTCCTGCGAAGTTAGAATTTAAATTAGGACATCGTTATATTACTCCATCGAGTGTGCGTCCTGCATTGTCGGAAATTCCTGTCGGCTACGAGCTGATGATTATGGAAACTGAAAGAGGCAATCAGATTACTGAAGTCCCAATGTATGTGAAGAAAATCCCTGAAGCTGGTGGCGACATTATTGCTAATGCGGGTGTGGCTCTTGAAGGCATTAACCAGTTTATTGTCACAATGGAATTTACTCCAGATGGCTCAAAGAAATTTGAAAAAATCACAAGAACAATTTTTGAAGAAGATAGAAAAACAGGTTCACGTCAACCTTTGGCTATCGTGCTTGACGGAAAATTGATTAGTGCTCCGGGAATCAATTCAGTGATTTCTGAAAGAGGTCAAATTTCTGGCACTTTCACTCATCGTGAGGCTGTTGAATTGGCAAATGCTTTGAATAATCCTTTGGCTTTTGGTCTTACAAGAACTTCGTTGAACGAAGTGGGACCATCTTTGGCGGAAGATTCACGCGCAGCTTCGTTGTTTGCGGCATTCATAGCAACTATGGTTGTGATTGTGTTTATGCTTTTGTATTATCAAATTTACGGTGTGACAGCGGTCGTCACTGTTGCGTTGAACGTTGTGATTCTTGTGGGTGTGCTCGCAAGTTTTGGAGCTACAATGACTCTCCCCGGTATTGCCGCTTTGGCTCTGACCGTTGGTATGGCTGTCGACGCAAACATTCTTATTTTTGAACGTATGCGTGAAGAATTCAAATTAGGCAAGAGCTTATGGAATTCTTTGCAAGAAGGTTATAGAATGGCGATGTCAACTATTATTGACGCCAACTTAACAACACTTCTTATCGCAATAATTTTGTGGAAATTTGGCACAGGTCCAATCAAAGGCTTTGGTGTGACATTGGCAGTTGGTATAGGCACAACTCTTTTCTGCGCGTTGATTTTCAATCGTGCATTTTTGGAAATGCTCGTCAAGATGCGTATAATCAAAAAGGCATTCACTTTCTCTATCATTAAGACAGAAACAACTTTTAAATTCTTAAAATACGCAAAAATTTCTTTCGTAAGTTGTATCACATTGTTCATACTATGCTTGGGCGTAATATTGCAACAAGGTCAAAAGAGCTTGGGTGTTGACTTCACAGGTGGTGAAAGTTTGACAATAGGCTTTGAACAAAAATTGCCTATCAATGATATTCAAGCTCTTTCTTCTGAAATAGAAGGTTTGGAAGAAATTCAAGTTTCTTTCCAAACAGATATAGTTTCTCGCAAAGAATTCTTGAATCTTCAAACTCAAGCAGACAAGGGCGATTTACTCTTTGCAAGTTTGGTTAAGAAATTTCCAGATGCAGGTCTTACTCTGATTGCAAAAGAAAGTATAGGCGCAACTGTTAGCAAGTCTATTACTAAAGACGCTATTATTGCTTGTGCGCTCGCTATGCTTGTAATGCTTTTATACGTGGCGTTCAGATTTGAACTTGGATATGGTATGGGCGCTTTGATTTCAACGGCTCATGACTTATTCTTGACTATAGGTATTTATATCGTTTTGGGCAAATTCTTTGGCATTGGCGCAGGACAGTTCAGTGCTCCGATGATTGCGGCTATTTTGATGACAGTTGGTTATTCTATCAATGATACTATTGTTGTGTTCGACCGTATTCGTGAAGAATTGAAAATGCGTCCTACAATGGCACTCAAAGATATTATCGATTTGTCTATCAATAAAACTTTGTCTCGTACAATTTTGACAAGCACGACTACTTTCTTGGCGGCTTTGGCTTTGTACATTTTCGGGACAGGTCTGATTAAAGATTTCTCTTTGGTCTTCGTTATTGGTATTGCGGTCGGCACATTCTCTTCGATTTACATTGCGAGTCCAATTTTCTACTGGTGGCACAAAGGCAGCCGCAAAAATGTTGAAGATAAGGAATTCAAAACAACTTATAGTTGGGAATCTGAAAATAAATAATTTTTGAAAAAAAAGAAAAGGGGCTGATTAAAAAAGCTCCTTTTTTATCTAAAGATATGAAGTGGAATTTTGCACAGTACGATAGTAAAATGGCAGCAGATTTAGGCGCATACTTGGGTGTGAGCCATATTCTTGCGGCGCTTATTTTGCAACGCGGTTATGGAGATCCTATACGAGCAAAAATGTTTGTGCGTCCAAAGCTTGCAGATTTAGATAATCCATTTCGTCTGACAAATTTGAAGGCGGCAGTTTTGCGAATCATAGAAGCTATTGAAAAAAAGCAAAAAATTTCTGTCTTTGGGGACTACGATGTCGATGGAATTACAAGCACAGCTTTTCTTGTAAATATTTTAAGACACTTCGATTTGAATCCATCTTACTTTGTGCCACGTCGTATGGACGAGGGCTATGGATTGAGCAAAGCGGCCCTTGAAAGAGCTCTGGCAGACGGTAAGCCCGATTTGCTTATCGCGCTTGATTGTGGAACAAATGCGTATGAATCTATAGAATACATTCGCAGTTTGAATATTGATATGATTATTGTAGATCATCATCAAGCCAAAGAAGATAATCATAAAGATTGTATTTTTGTTAATCCAAATGTTTTGGATTTAAGTGCTGCTCCTTGGCAACAATTGTGTACTGTTGGGCTTGTTTTCAAGCTTGCGCACGGGCTGATAAAAGAGCTCCGTGAACTTGGCGACAAACGCTCTTGGGATTTGATTTTAAAAGACTATCTTGATTTGGTAGCTCTTGGCACTGTTGCAGACTTGGTTCCTTTGCGTGATGAAAATAGAATACTTACACGCTATGGAATTAAAAAATTAAAGTCGTCAAAACGCACAGGCATCAGAGCTTTGATTCAGGCAAGCGGAATAGACATCGGTGAAGATATCACACCTATAGATATTTCTTTTAAGCTTGGCCCACGCATAAATGCAAGTGGCAGATTGGCTGATGCTTCTTTGCCTTTGGAAATGCTTTTGGGTGACGATTTTACTACATGCTTCCGCGCTGCTTGTGAGCTCAATGATGTCAATAAAGAACGTCAAGAAATCGAGCGTGCAGTTTTTGAAGGCGCGGTTGCGCAAATCAAAGAAAATTCTCTTGAGAAAAACGCATGCATTATCGTGTATGATAAATCGTGGCATCCAGGAGTAGTTGGGATTATCGCAGGCAAGTTGAGTCGTGAATATCACAAACCTGTAATTGTATTTGGTGAAGTCGATGAAACAGGTTTTGCTAAAGGTTCAGGACGCAGTATTCAAGGGCTTAATTTGATGGAGTGCTTGGAAGATTGTGCAGATTTACTTGGCAACTGGGGCGGGCATCCTATGGCAGTTGGAGTGTCTGTAAAAATTTCCGAAATGGAAAATTTTCAAAGTCGCTTGAATGCTTCAATATTGTCTCGTGCAGACGCTTCTATTTTTGAAGAAAATATTGAAGTTGCTCTAGATTTGAATAAGTCTGATATAGGTGTCGAACTTTTAGATGAACTTGAAATGCTCCATCCTTATGGAGAAGGCAATAGAGAGCCTATTTTTGTTGTGCGTGATGTTGTTTTAGATAAAACGCCTGAAATTTTTGGGTCTATGCAAAATTATAAAACAATGATTCCACTTGAAAATGGACAGTGGATAAATGCGGTTGCATGGCGTAGCGCAGACAATCTTCCGCCTACAAATACTCCACTTGATTTCGCAATAAAGTTGTCTTGGAATAGATGGAACAGACGCAAGCTTCCTCAAGCAACAATTATAGCCTATAGAGTATCTGAAAAATCAGCATAGATTTTGCGAAAATTTATTTAGATTTTTTAGCTTCGTCTTCTTTTTGTTTTGCGGGCTTAGCTTCTGCATCTATGCGGGCGAATTCGTTGAGTTTTTCAGAATATTTTTTTGCTAAAGAGTGATTGTTTGCTTTTTGCGCATAGTCTTTTGCGATAGGTAAAATAGAACGCAAAAATGCTTCATCAGCAAAACGTCTTTCAATAATTGCTTCGCAGAAACGAATAGGATAAGCAGTGTTATCAAGATTGTTTGATAAAAATTTTGAGATTTCAAAAATCAATCCGTCATAGTCTAAATTGCCTGATGCGGCAACTCCTGCCTTGACTGCATAATCGATGGCGGATTTTTGATTGTTCGATTTTTGATAAAGCTCACTTAGCTTCCAAAGCAATGCAGGAGCCAAGGGCAGGGTGTCTACATGTTTTTCTCCAAAGGCAATTGCTTTTTCAATTGAACCTTCTTTAAAAAGAAGATTCATTTTTCGTATGACCACATATTGGCTCAAATTGTCTTGAGATTTTTCCAAATCTGCGAGTTGATTTTCAAAAGAATATTTGAAAGGTTTATAAAGCGGGTCTCCAATAAAAATTGTCTGCCAATGCAAAACTCTTGTTGAATAATATGAAGCTTCGCCTGCGCTAAATCCGAGAGATAATGCTTTCATGAATTTATCAAAGTTATGCGATAATGCTAAAAAAGGTTCGTCAACATTTCCTATAGTAGCGCATGCGCCTTTCGACAAAAGTTTAGGACACCAGCGTCTCAAATTTGCGAGAGTGTCTGCTGAATATGAATATATATGAGCTGCAATTGCTCCTTTTGCCAAGGGAAAATCATCTTTTGCATATTGCTTAGGAGTGTCGGCATACCAGCCAAAATAAAATACGGGAGAATCAAAACGCTCGTGAAATGAAAACAAACCATTTGAAGTATTGACTGAAATATCATAACCTAAATCAGTTAAAATTTGTTCAGCTTCATCTAGAATAGTGTTCTTTTTTAAGACGTAATAAGATTTGTCAATGTAGGCTCTGCCTCGAGTTCCATGCATTTCTGCATAAATTGTATTATCTAAATATGTATGCACATCTTCATAAGAATGTCCGTCTATTCTTGCTATTCTTAGCACGCCAAAACTTTTAAAAAGATTTGGATTTGCATTTTCATAAAGTGGATTTTTTAGCGCAGATGTCTTTTCTTTTTTTTGTAAAAAAGTTGAAGAAAGCACAGAATCTATGCTAGGAGAATAGGATTTTTTTTCAGTTTTTTCCGCCTGAATTTTTAATGGAATTCCTTTACATAAAACTAAAAAATCTATGTCGAAAGATAATGGAGTAGGATTTTCTTCAATAAATTTTACAGCTCCTTTTTTTTCTAGTTCACTCAAAAGAGGTTTTAAAAAAAGATTTTCATAATCATCTTTTGTGATTGTTTCCTTGGTAGGGAAATCTGCGCAAATGATGTTGTTTTCGGGAATCTCACGCATTTGCGCATATTTTTTTGCAAGCGAAATAGACTCGGCTTTCTTGTTATTAGCCACAACAAAAACTTTATTTTTATCTATATCACAATATGCAATAGCGCATGTGAAAAATAAAATTACTGCGCAAAAAAATCTCATAATTATTTTACAAACACATTCATAATTTCGCCAAAATAAACTTTATGGAAATCTTTTGCAGGATACCAAGTATCGCACAAAGATTTATCTATAAATGCATCGGCATTAAAAAAGTCCGCATAAATTTTTTTGCATTCAATAGTAAGAAAAGCCTCATCATATGTGGGATTCCCATTAGGAGTGAACACAGGAGTAAAATTCGTTTTTTCAACTTTATCTACATCTTTGCCTGAAAGACTGCCAAAAATTTTCAACGCATCTTTATATTTTTCATCATAAAAAGACAGTGTAAAACATTCGCATTTTTCGCTGAAAGAATATGTGTGACGTTGAGGTCTTATCATTGAAATAGCTATAGGCTTATTCCAAATAAATCCAAGTCCGCCCCAGCTTGCTGTCATTGAATTGAAGGCATTTTTATCTCCAGCACTTATCAGCATCCAATTTTCGCTTAAAAGAGAAACAATATTTTCCTTCAATTCCTTAATATCAATTTTTTTCATATACCCCACTCTATACTTTTTGTTTTTGATATTCAAGATTAAGTAAGAGCATAAAAATTGTATTTTTATTAAACTAATTTCAAAGAATAAAGGGAGCGTTTTTAAAAAGAGCAAAAACAGCTAAAATGATATTTTTTTGTATGAAGATAAGAAGAAAAAATTTTTTTCAAATCGAATTCAATAATGGATATAGATGCATGTAAATTTTTTCATTAACTAAAAGAAGATATGTGAAATTTTTTAGTTAAGAAATTTTTTAAAAATAAAAAAATTCAAGTTGAAATAAAGTGTAAAGTTCATCAATTACGAAACTATAAAAAAGATTAAAAAACGAATCAGACATGATACTTTGTGATGCTGTAAGTGTCTAATGTTTACGTAGTAAGGACAATATTTTTCTTGACAATTTTATTTTTATACACAATCTTGCGCAATTTAAATAATGAGCAAAAAAAATAGAAACTTTAAGACTAGAAACTTTTTTAGAAAGCACGAATTTTCGCTTTCTATGTTTTTTCTATTTTGTTTTTTTGATAATAGGCAGAAAGCTTTTTTTCGTTTTTTAGGAAAAAAATTCATTAATTATTAGTCTCATTTTACTTACTTTTTACACAAACTAAAAATAACTACATATACACTATGAAAATAGACATATTAAATAAATCAATAATCAAGAGTTTGCTTTTAGCTTTAGCTATTAGTTCATTCTCTTTTTCGGATGTCCTAGCATCATCTTATTCCTCTACAGAGGGAAACTCAGATGATGTAATTAATGGTCATATCGATTATGAAGGCGGTTCTTTAAATGCTCTGAACTACTCTACATTTTGTATTACGAACTCCGAATTCGGAACTCCTGATGCTTTCTTCACTATGAATTTTGGAAGTATTCCATCAAAAGCTCCCGCAGGGCCATCTGGATTTATCATTGAAAGCTCTACAATTTATGCCGACTACCTGAATTTTTCTTATAATAAAGATATGTTTATGTATATAGGAAATGGCGATCTTGCTGATCAAGGATATAATACTGGAGCAAGTATTTATGTGCAGAATGCTATTATCTGTACGGGAACAGGGAATGCACACATTTTTCTTACTGATGAATCTTATTTTTATGCTCCTTCTTATTCGGGTAGCATTTTTGAAATGGATTATTCCACATACGCAGAACTTGCATTAAATGCGGAACATGTGCGTATTGAAAATAATAGCTATTGGAAATCTTTGGGATCTTCATCGATAGAAAACTTAGTTTTAAATAATGCGAATATTGAATTTTTTATGACATCAACAGGTGATACTATTAACATAAGCGATTCGCTAACGATTGATGGAAGTAATAGTATTTATTTTAGTTTTTCAGACGAATTTATCGAAAGCTTACTCGCTGGAAGTGGATTTTTTGATTTAGATATTAGCAACACAATAGTTTCAACGGGAACACTAAATGATAATGGCACAATAGATTACTATATATCCGATTCAAATGCTTCATATTCTTGGACAGTGACAAAAATAGGTGATGATATTTATCGAATTGCCATACCCGAACCAAGTGCATACGCAATAGTTTTTGGCGCAGTGTCACTTGCATTTGTGCTATATCGCAGACGCAAATAATGCAATTGCTCTTTGGTATTTTCAACTTAAAGCCGAAGCAAGGGGAGCTTGCATACATATATGACCGATTGCAAATGCAGATTTTTTGAGATTCTTATTCAAAGACTCTGATTACTTGAGATGAAATAATATATTTTTTTCAGGCGTGCATCAAAAAAGTTTGTAGATAAAAAGTGGATTATGCGCATTGGCTAATGCCAACCGCTAACACGGTTTAACGAAATTTTATATTTATGTTGAATTGGCGTATTTTTTATTTTGCGTTTACTTACGCTTTCTTAATTGCGCAAAGCGATTAAGAACTGATGTATGCATCTGTAAATGTAGGCTAGTCATAATGATTTGCAAGTCCCCCTTGCTTTGTTCTTTTGGTTGTTTTAAAGAAGCGCACTGTGTGCTTTGAGTTTTAGGTTGAGAGTAGAGTTGTTTAAGATGAGTTTTTTTCAGTTCTGAAATAACTAATTCAAGAATTGGAATATAGTTGATTAGTATCACGGACGAGTGAGAGAAAATCTTGCTCGTCCGTTTCTTTTATAAGGATGTGGATTTAGTTTATTTTTTTGATTAAAAATTGCAGAAAAAGGAGTGGTTTTTTGTGAAAAGTCGAGAAATTTTTTGAGCGAAAAAAGAGATAAAAAAGTTGTTTTTTTGCATAGAAAAAAGTCAGACGTGTATAAATGCTAATAAAAATTGTAGTTGACAAATTTTTTAGAAAATACGAATTTCGGACTATCAAAATATGGTAGTAATACATTGTAAATCAATTCTAGGGACAACTGCACGTGTTGTAGGGGCATTCTTGATTGCTACCCCCC
>JGI994J12354_10006065_pt1 | contig 10201 bp, 13 predicted proteins | sample IntmicLarv3ML3BL_FD_12354 | JGI IMG/M metagenome (IMG submission 12354)
ACTACTTTTTTAAACACTTTTACACACCCTCATTTTCTGCTTAAAATATAGCACACTACTTCTTTTTTCTCAATACTTTTTTTCGGGTTTTTATTTATTTGATGCACATTCCATTGGTTATATGTCCACTTAAGTCTTCCCCTCTGCCCCTTTATGTGTTAAAATAATTTTGGAAACGGAGTTTTAGTTATGATTAAGACTTATACTAAAGATTTTAAAAAGATGTGTGCTGAGAGTGTTTGTGTTCATAAAAATTCAACAGTGAAGATGGCAGAACAGTTTTCAGTGCCGCTTAAAACACTTGAAAAATGGATTACAACTTATAATAAGGATTCGAATTCTTTTAATAAAGATTATGTTGCTGAAGATGAGACTATTGCAAATCTTCGTAAAAGAGTTAGGGAATTAGAAGCTACTAATGAAGTGTTGATGCAAACAATTAAAAAGTTTGACAAAAAATAGAAGCGTTTTTTAGCATTAAATAAAGGGAATGATATTCATTCCCTTTATAATGACTCTTCATAGTAGTTGAAGTATTCTTTTTCTTCTCCAAGTATAGTACTTCTACCATGTCCTGGATATACAACAATATCATCTGGGTAGCTTTCTATTTTTCTCAGGCTTTCTAGCATATCTTTTGAATTGCTATTTGGTAAGTCAACTCTTCCAATAGTTCGATAAAAAAGAAAATCACCACTAAACATTGCTTTAGATTCTGGAAAATAAATTGTCACTGAGTTTATCATATGTCCTGGAGTTGAGATAAGTTCATATACAAAACCAGAAATTTCTTTAGGATTTTCTGTTATCTTATATTTTCTTAAAACCTTATCTAGTGCTCCAGTATGATCAAAATGATGATGAGTTACAAAGCATCCAACTACTTCTGTGTTTTTGGTAGCTTCCTCTATTGATTCAAAATCACCTGCGGGGTCGATTATGATACTTTTATTGCCCTTTTTTAAAATATAACAGTTTGTTTTTAAGTAACCAATTACTAATTTTTCTATTTCCACGTCAATCACCATATATAATTGTACTTTAAATAATTGTATTTGTAAAACTGTAATGATATAATCTTGAATATGAATGTAGGTGTTTAAGTTATGGGACCATTTTATTTTTTGTTAATGATTATCATAGTTTTTGGAGGATTTGGACTTGGTTATGTGGTTTTGTATAATTTAATTCAATATTCGAAAACTAAAATTGATCAAGCTGAGCATATAATTGATGAAACTCTTAGAGATAAATATGATTTAATATTACGTGCTAATAATATGACTAAGGGTGTATTAAAAGAGGATAAAAGTTATTTTAATGATTTAGAAATTCTTAAAGATATGAATATTAGTAATTTTGATTTAGATCGAAAATTAGCTGAATATATTCAATTGTTTGAACAATTGAAAGGAGACTTTAAAGAGTTAAATGATAATAAGGGTGCTAAAGATATAACGCTTGAACTTAAGGATATTAATGTTAAGTTAAGTGCTTCTAAATCATATTATAATAAGTATGTTACAGATTATAATAGATATATTACTTTTTTTCCAGCAAATATTATTGCTAAAATACATCGTTTTAATGTGAAAAATTTCTTTGATAATAAAGATATGAATGATAATATTTTGGATGATTTTAAATTATAAGAAAGGAGCTTACATTTAAGTTAAATTGTAAGCTCTTTTAGTTTGTGGATAACATGTAAGTTATCTACAGCAATATTATTCTAAATTCCAGTTTATTTCTTTGATATTATTTTTTCTTAAAAATTCATTTGTTTTGGAGAATGGTTTACTTCCGAAAAAGCCATTTCTAGCTGAAAATGGAGATGGATGAGGAGAGGTTAATATTAAGTGTTTTGGATTGGTTATGTATTTGCTTTTCTCTTTTGCAAAATTACCCCATAGAATAAAAACAATTGGTTCATCACGTTGGTTTAATACTTTGATAATGTAGTCAGTTAGTCTTTCCCATCCTAAGTTTTTATGTGATGCTGGAGAATCTTTTATAACGGTTAATACTGCATTTAGTAATAGTACACCCTCTTTTGCCCACTTTGTTAAATCTCCTTTTGAATGTGGTTTAATACCTAAATCACTTTCCAGTTCTTTATAGATGTTTTGTAGTGATGGCGGTACTTTTATTCCCTCTTGTACCGAAAATGACAAGCCATGAGCTTCAAATTCACCATGATATGGATCCTGTCCCATTATTAGGACTTTAACATTTTCATATGGAGTTAGTTTTAAGGCATTGAAAATATTTTTATTTTCAGGATATATAGTTTTTGTTCGATATTCTGAATCAATAACTTCCAAAAACTTTTTGAATCCATCGCTTTCCCATACAACATTTAATATATTATCCCAACTATTATTTAACATTTATATCACCTATATATTATTGTATCAAAAAAATAGTGAATTTTCACTATTCTATAACTTTTGATTCAATTCTTGCTTGTTTTCTATATTCTTCATATTCTTCTTTGGTAAGGTTTTTGCGGCTGACTAGTTCACGTTCAGTGTCAGTTATTAAAAGACAATCAGTTTTTCCCTTAAATTCTATTTTAAAAAGTTTAGTACCATCTTTAAGTCCTAAAAATTCTCGTTTACGAATCGTTTCCCCAGTTAGTGCGTCTTCTGTTAAAATTATTGCACTGACAAATTGGCCACCATTGTCGTATTCAACCGTTGAAGTTTCACGAGTTTTATTGTTAATATTATTAAGCTTACTACTTATTTCGTAGGCATAGTTAATATGTGTTCCCATTTCACTTTTTGTATATGTTAATTGCTTTGGTCCATTGTCCTCTATTGATGCAAAATTTATTGTTAGTTGTCCATCTTGAGCACTAGCTTCATACGTCAAATCATAATCTTTGTAATCGATTTTATTTGCTGCTTTCATACCTGTATTTTTAAAATCATTTAATACTTCAAATACAAAATCTAAATAATTTAAGCTGAATGATTTTTCTAAAATATCAGTATCTATAGCCATCGCATATGCGATTGTTTCCATGTTTTCAACACTCATTTCTTCTTTTGGTTGTTGAAATGTTTTTTCATCTTGAGTTATCGAACTGTTAGCTGATGTTAAATCTTTTATTTCTTCTTTTGGTGCTAAAACAACATTTTCTTTATGTCTTTTTGTACTTCTCATTTGTTTTGAATAAGATATATATTCTTCTTCTGTTATTGATACCCAAATATCTTTTAAGCCTCCCAGTCCACCTATCGAAAAAGTTTTTTGGCCATTTTCATCTTTAGTTGCAATTCTCATTCCATTAGTTAATCCAAGCGTTTCTCTTGATCCTAAATAATTTTCACTCTTTTGTTCTATTAGTGTTGCTGCTTCTCGAATTAAGTTGCCATCAATATCGTATTGAATATGTGTATATTCTTGTTTTGAGTCAAAATTTGAAGAGTATTCAATAATTGTTCCAATATTTCCTTTAGTGTAAGTAATGCTTTTTATACCATTTGTTTTTTGATTCTTAATGTCTATGCATAATTCACCATTTTCCATAAATTTTTTGTATTCATATTTGCTAGATATGTACTCTTTTGTTGAATATTCTCCTGTTTTTTCTTCTATTACATAGATTTTAGTGCCTATTTCTCCTCCACTTTTTGTTTTGGCAATAATTTTTGTTAGTATGGCAAAAACATTGGTTGCGCTTTCTAATTGCTCCAAGCTGTCTAAATCCATACTTGTAATATATTCCATTAATCTATTATTTTTTTCCATCCTCACTTCTCCCTCTTTTATTATACATTATTACTTTTACTTGTGGTAGGATTCATTATTATTAATTTTAAATGCTCTATACAGCTGTTCTACTAGAATTCCTCTAAATAATCCGTGTGGAAATGTCATTTTTGAAAATGATATTTTTAGGTTACATTTGTTTAAAATAGTCTCATCAAGTCCATTAGAACTCCCAATAATAAAGGTGATATTACTGTGATGATTAAATGTATCCTCAATTAGAGTTGCTAGATCATTTGATGAATAGAAACTTCCTTTAATATCTAGAGCTATGTTGTAATGTTTTTCATTAAGTACTTTACTAATTGCTGATGTTTCTTTGATTATATCATTATCGTCTTTTAATTCAATGATTGTTATTTTATGATATTTTTGAATTCTTTTGTAATAATCATTAACCATTTCTAGTAAATATTTTTCTTTTATTTTACCAATACAAATAATTGTTATCATATTATTATCACTTCACTTTTTTCTTTTTGTTGGGCGCATTTTATATCATTAAACTTAATATTTGACTCTAAAAATGAACTATTAATCATATCTAAGGCACATTTTTCACTATTGTTTTCTTCGCTGAGATGATGAAGAATAATTTTTTTCGTTTTTGGTCCAATTAATTTAGTTAGATAAAACGAAGCAGCTTGATTGGATAAATGGCCAGAATCTCCATAGACTCTAGCTTTAAGCCATTTAGGATATTTACCATTCATCAGCATTTCAATGTCATGATTACTTTCAAATATGTATACTTCCTTATTAACCATTTTTTTAAAGTATTTATTATTTAAATATCCTGTATCTGTTATGTAGACGATACTTTTACTATTATAGGTGAATACAAAACTTCTTGAATCTGGAGCATCATGACTAGTTCTTATTACATCTATTTTTAAGTCATCAATCATGAAGTCATCTTCGTATATAAGAATCCTATCATAGTTTTCTATTTCATTTAATTCTAAGAATAATTGTTGACTCAAACAAATTGTTGGCTGATATTTTTTAACGAAGCTTTTTAGAGCTGAAGTATGATCACTATGTGTATGGCTAATAAATATGTAATCAATTTCGCTTGGATGTACTTCTAGCTCTAATAATTTTTCAGTAATATATTTAAGGTTAGTACCTATGTCGACTAATATTTTATGAACTGGCGTTTGAATATAAATGGCATTTCCTTTTGAACCACTAGCTAATACGCATGTTTTTATCTCCATAGGTCATTTGGGTCCATGAATCTTCCACCATTGTATGGTCTTCCACCAATCGTAACACTGAAATGTAAGTGGACTCCATATGCCCATCCTGAATCGCCCATTCCTCCTATTAGTTGTTTTCTAGTTACGGTTTGTCCAGTTTGAACTGAGACATGTGACATATGAGCATAGACTGTGTGATATCCATTTTGATGGTCTATTACTACATTGTATCCAGCTCTTTGTCCAACCATTCCGCCCCATCCAGCTGAAATTACTATTCCATCTCTTGCAGCATAAATTGGTGATCCTCTTCCACCTGTTCCTGATATATCAATACCATCATGGAATTCTCCCCAACGCCATTCGTAGTTACTTGTTATAACATATGGAATATTTGTTGGCCATGCCCATGTTTGACCTGTATCACCTTGAATAATTATTCCAGGATTTAAACCACTATATTGGCGACCACGAGTAATTATTTCAGTAATTGATTCTTTAATAACTACGTATGAAACATCTTCAACACCTTGATTTTCTACTCCATTTTCAACTTGAATTGTTTTGGTAACTCGTTGAATCCCTTTAGCACCTTTAACAGTTATATCTTTGTATGATGATGGTTTGCTATTATCATATTTTAGTTCTGATTCAAATGCTGTTTCAATATCCTCTACTACTAACATCTTGTATTGCAGAGTTAGCAGAGGATTAATTAAATCAACTGATACTCTTTCTCCAATTGCAAGTGGTGTTGTAATTGTAGATATATCTGGATTTGCAATCAAAAATTCTTGTTCATTTAGTTTGTTATCATCAGCAATGCTTGAAACACTATCTCCAGCTTTAACTGTGTATGATTTTTTAGTTTCTAAATTACCAAACAATAAATATCTTGATAGTTCACTAGCATCAGTAAATATTTTTTGATCGACACTAATATAAGTTTCTTTTATAGTAATATTTTCGTCAAATTTCATTGTTTCAATTTTTTGACCAGTTTCTCTAATTTCTAATTGATCTTTGTTTATAAAAGCTTCAAATTGATCACGATTAACAAAAGCTGATATTAACTCAACAACAGCCTCTTTAAGTATATCTTTGTTAATTATATAAACTGATAATACTTCTTTTGCTGAATCACTTGGTTTAATTGTTGCAACATATCCTTTAATCGTAAAATCGGCTTCTGTTTTAATATGATTATAGATTTTATTTACTTCAGTTATTTCGTTATTATAAGTAATTCTTTTAACAATATCAAAGTTTGTTGGTGGATACACATAATCAACACCATATTCACCATATGTTTCAATTATTTCTTTTTGATCTTCATTTATGAGTGTATATAAATCTTCTTCTTCACTGATAAGACCTAAAGCCTCTCCATCTAGATATACTTGATAAACTGTATTTGGATGATCACTTGCTTTTGGAGAAAATTCCATTATGACGATTAAAACACTTATGATAAGAGTTAAAATAATTGGAATTGTTAAATTTTTATTTTTCATGGATGTCCTCCTAATATTCTTCTGTAACGCTTGCAACATAGTTTTTAAAGTTACTCATACTTAATTCAAATAGTAATTCAAATTTACCAGTTGATCCTTTACGGTGTTTTGCAATAATGATATCAACAGGAACATTTGGACTTTTGTTAAGCTCACCTTTAGCTTCATAGTAGTCTTTTCGATTAATGAACAATACCATATCAGCATCTTGTTCAATAGACCCTGATTCACGTAAATCAGCAAGCATTGGTTGATTACTTTCACGTTTTTCAGCGTTACGTGATAATTGGGCAAGAGCAATAACAGGAACTTTTAATTCCATTGCCATGGTTTTTAATGAACGTGATATTTCTGATACCTCTTGTTGACGAGATTCAGGACGTTTTCCACCCGATGTTACTAACTGTAGGTAGTCAATTACTACTAATCCTAAACCACTTTCCATGTTTGCCAAACGACGACATTTAGCACGAATTTCTGCCGCAGTAATTCCTGCGTTATCTTCAATATATATATTTGTATCAGCTAGCTGACTCATGGCTTCATTATATCTTTTCCAATCGTTATGTTGAAGTTGACCATTTTGAAGTTTATGCCCATCTATTCCACCAATTGCACTAATCATTCTATTAACCAATGCTTCAGCTGGCATTTCAAGATTGAATACTGCGATGGCTTTTTTAGTGCTAAATCCAGCATTATTAGCTAAATTAAGAGCAAAAGCTGTTTTTCCCATACCTGGACGAGCAGCAATGATAATTAACTCCCCTGCATGAAATCCAGCAGTAGCTTTATCTAATTCATAGAATCCAGTAGGAATTCCTGTTATAGCATTTTTGTTTTGGGCAAGTTCTTCGAGTTTTTCTTGAGCTCGTCTTAAAACTTCAGTAATCGGCATAAATTCACTAGTTTGTCTTGATTTAACAACATTAAGAATACTTTTTTCAGCACCATCTAATAAAGCTGTAATATCCTCTTCATCTTCATATCCTTTAGTAGCAATTGTTGTTGCCGTATCAATTAAGTTTCTAATCGTAGATTTTTCTCGTACAATACTGATATAGTAATCTAAGTTAGCAGTTGTTGCAACAGAATCAATTACTTCAGTAATATATTCAATTCCACCTACTGAATTTAAGTTCTTTTTTTTATCTAATTCTTCTTTTATTGTTGTAACATCTATTGGAATTCGTTGTTCGTATAAAGATTTTATAGCATCAAATAGCTTCCTATTTGATTCACTATAAAACATGTCAGAAGTTATTTCTTCGACAATTTTTACTACAGCATTTTTATTGAGGAAACAAACCCCTAAAATACTCATTTCTGCTTCTAAATTTTGTGGCATTTTACGTTGTGCCATTTTATTCACCTACTTTTTTAAAGTAATTTTTAATTCAAGTTTAACTTTTTTATGCAATTCAAGTGGAACTAAATGTGTTCCCAAAGATGCGAGGTTAGTCGTTAATTTTATTTTTTTCTTATCTATATCAAAATCTTTTTTCTTTAATTCTTCACTAATTTGTTTTGTTGATATATTACCAAAAACTTTGTCTTGAGCTCCAGTTTTAACAGTAAATATTAATTCTGTTTTTAAAAGTTTTTCCCTCATTGCTTCGCAATCTTTAATTAAAACATCCTCATCATTTTTTCTTGTATCAAGTTCTTTGTTTAAAATATCTTTACTTGTTTTTGTATAAGCAACTGCAAGACCATTTTTAATTAGAAAGTTTTTGGCATAACCGTCACTAACCTCAATTACATCGTCTTTCTTTCCTTGCTTTTTTACATCACTTAATAGTATTACTTTCATCCAACTTCACTCCTTTAAACAAATACTGTATATAATTATAGCAAAAACTTGCAAAAAAAACTACTTATTGTAGTTTTTAGTGGCTAAGTAAAATTAATAATTATCACCAATTACAAATACATTATATATTCTTTTATAGCGATATGTTTTTCAATTACTCTTCTCTTTTCTTTCTTTGATTGTACATATTTCTGTTTTTTCCGGCATTTTATTCATTATTTTATAAAATGATATGTGTTTTGATATCATAAACTAAGAAAAAAGAAAAAAAGAATGAATAAATCATCCTTGTTTAACAAATGGTATAAGAGCCATAAATCTTGATCTCTTAATTTGTTCTGCAATGTGTCTTTGATGTTTAGCACAAGCACCAGTCATTCTTCTAGGCATTATTTTACCTTTTTCATTAACATACTTAGTTACTATCATAACATCTTTATAATCAACGCCTTTTCCAGCGCACATTTGACATATTTTTTTCTTCTTACGACGAAATTCAGCCATAATTTTAATCCTCCCTCATTTTTAGAATGGTAGGTCATCATCACTTAGCGCTATTTCTTCACCGAAGTCCTTGAAAGGGTCTTCAGTAATATCCGTAGTTTCTATATGATTTGATGCACTTCCAAAATTACTTGGTCCAGAGTTTTGAGATTTAGTACTTAAGAAAGTTACATTATCGGCAATGATTTCTGTAACATATCTTTTTGTTCCATCTTGGGCATCATAATTTCTAGTTTGAATTCTACCCTCAACTGCTACTTGAGTTCCTTTAACGCAATATTTAGCAATGTTTTCAGCTTGTTTACGCCATGAAACACAGTTTAAAAAGTCAGCTTCTCTCTCACCATTTTGACCAGTGAAAGCTCTGTTAACTGCTACAGTAAAACTAGTTGTTGCCACTCCACTTGGAGTAGTTCTCATTTCTGGATCTTTTGTTAATCTTCCAATTAATATTACTTTATTCATATCTTATTCCTCATCTAATTTGATTACTAAATGTCTTAAACAATTTTCATCGATAAGCATTTTACGATCAAATTCTTTAATAGCTTCAACAGTTGCTTCAACTTGCATTAAAAAGTAGTATCCATTTATTTCTTTTTTAATTGGATAAGCTAATTTCTTCTCACCAAGTTCTTTAAAATCTAATACTTTAGATTTATCTGCTGTAATAATTTTTTGTGCAGAAGTTGCAACACCTTTTATTACATCACTCTCATTTGTAGCTTTAACGATAAACATAATTTCATATTTATTCATTATAAGTCCACCTCCTTTTGGTCTAAATGGCTTATGACAAAGCATAAGCAAGGAGTAATTTAATTACTCGTGTTTGTATTATAGCACCTTATGAATACTATGTAAATCAATTTTTTTTATGTCTTTAGAGCCTTTTTTATAATTGAATAAATTTAGATTTACAGGGGCGCCACGATCACGCGCCACGAGAAAGGAATGGTCGCACCACCATTATCGTAGTTCGAGACAAATGCTCCTGCAGTCATCGTATGCGAAGCGTGGCCACCACGAAGGAACCATGGAGCAGTCGAGTACGGCAAATGCGAGTAATCTGAATACCACGCTCCAGTAATTGAACTTCCGTATCCACTTCTCATTGTCTCTCTTGTTGCATCTCCGAGCTTTCCTCTTCCATGTGTTACATTTGATGATGCATCATACAGGTATGAATCATAGTATTTTGAGTCTGGGGCTGTTCCAAATCCTGATGATGCTGAATAAAACTGTCCACTTGAATCGTTCATATTTCCCATTACATATTCCTGTGCTCCTCCACTCATATCATATATTCCATATATTGTTCCTGTTGTACTTGCTTGTAATCCATTTGCTGTATTATATTGATTACATGTTGTTCCTGAAGATACACT
>JGI994J12354_10006066_pt1 | contig 10199 bp, 10 predicted proteins | sample IntmicLarv3ML3BL_FD_12354 | JGI IMG/M metagenome (IMG submission 12354)
ATATGAAGCACCTTGAAACAGCTGTAGATGATGCTTTCATTGCTGGTTAACCATTACATGTCAGAGACTCATCCAATTTGCGAAATTTTATTGACACTACCAAAAAGAAAGGGGAGGGGGTTTAGTGTCTCTGAGAAAATGAGAGTAACTACACAATAATTTTGTCCTACACAAAAAATTAATGCAAGAACTGGTAGAGGAAAACCAGTAATTATATTTCTTAACCAGCATCGAGAATTGCATCCTATGCAGACGGTCGATAGCCCAAGGCACGGAGCTTTGAAATATGTTGTTGTCATGTGCGGCGCGCATTTAATTGAACACAGCTCAAGCATCCTTTGAACTGTTTGAAATACGCGTTTATATGATTTGTGAATGTTCAAAACCGTCGGAAAATAGTTTTGCAACTACTTTTCCAGCTGAAAACCATAGTGAGCCCCAGCCGAGAAAATGGCATTCTTGTAAAATGGGTATCAATCCTTTTTCTTCAATAACATCTCCATTTTTCTGCAAAGCTTGCGCTGCTGCGGGTACATTAGGCGTTTTGGTGTTTTTTGCAGATAGTGCTCGTACTGGGTGTGCAGCGACTCCTGTGTTAAATATGCCAGCAGCGGCTCACATTGGTATTCTGCTACCAACAAATACCGATCTGTTATGGTCCGTGGGGTTGCCGGTGCAACCATCATCAAAGAAATAGCCCGGTCAGCTAGGAAACCACTGTGTATCGGCTGTAATTGCGACAGTTGCGCAAGCTGTGCGCACAAGAGGGTTACTGCTGATTGTACATCATCCAAAAAGGTCTGGTTTTTCTCCTCTGCAAAATCTGGGTTCATACTACTCAACCATCTGAAAAATATAAGGCCTGCATTTCGCTTTGCAGTATTATCGGCTGCTTTTCGCCGAATATACTGATGGTATATCTGCTCTAAGTTAGCCACAAGCACTTCTGCTTTGGCATCTTCAGTTACGCACGGCAACTTTTCTTCACGCTCCATGTCTCTACCTCTGCACTTTTTGTGCTTAGCTCCCGTTTTTTCTCAAATAAAATCTCTGGCTAAAACATAAGAAACTCTATGCTTCAGCCAGATGAGTATATCACAGTATTGTCGGCCGGTGCAAAGCCATCCCGTGGCGATAAAACGTAATGTATCAGACTAACCCTCATAATACCGCAGCCGATCTACCTTCGGCTGAGAAGAGCACCCGGGCTCGAATTCGCTTTTCAAGAATTCTAGAACCAGACGCTCCATCAATTTGATGCCGATGGTAAAAGCCCCAAAACAGGCAATGTTTGCGTCATTGCTTTTTCTTGCGCGCTCTGCCGAGTAAATGTCCGTTAACAGCGCGGCATATGCACCCTTTACTTTATTGGCGGCAAGGCTGACACCAATTCCTGTCCCACAGATGAGAACACCTCTATCAAAGCGCTGTTCTGCTACCGCCAGGGCCACGGCAACCGCAACGTTGGCATACAACGGGTCATCGCTGCCCATGTCGGTAACCGAATACCCTTCACTTTGCAAAAGCGCAATAACAGCTTGCTTCGCTTCCTGTGCATTTGGGTCACACCCAATTGCTATGGTATGCATATCCTTTACCTACCCTTCATAGAAACTCTTCCATAGCTTGCTTCATCCCATCAGCTATAGATTGAAGAATGATGTAGCAGGAGGTGGCTCCCGCATCCAGCACACCGCGCGAGCGGTCTCCAAGCCGGGCTGCCCGGCCATATTTTGCAACCATATTCTTTGTTGATTCCTTCCCGCTATCGGCAGCTGACTGCATGTTTTGCAGTGCCTCCGGAAAAGACGTTTCCTGATCGATTGCATGCGAAAGTGATTCCAAAGCCGGAAAAAGTGTATCTACTAGCGTTTTATCCCCAGGGCGCGCATCCACAATATCATACAGACCGTCTATTCCGGCTTGCAGCATATCGCGAAACAGCGGCAGCGAAATTTGCCCAGCATCCCTAGCCGCGTCGGACATTTCCATAAAGATAGTGCCATATATCGGCCCCATAGATCCACCGATTTTGTTAAGCAAGATGTATCCAATGTCGTACAGGCCTTCGCTGAATTTGGTCTCGCCGTCTCCAAGTTTTTCAGCATAAAGTGTAAAACCCTTGTTCATATTCATGCCGTGGTCGCCATCGCCAATCAAGCCATCCACTTCGCCCAGATAATCCTTATTTGATTGGATTCCACGCACCACACCCAGCAAAATCTCTCTTCCGTTGTCATTATTCACTGCAAACATGGCTGCCTCCTAGCGGTGCTTGCTTTAGTCCCACGCAATTTACATTAACATCCATCAGATTTTTCAACTCGCCATCCAACTTCATTACGGTAAGGGTTGCTCCCATCATATCCAACGAGGTGAAGTAGTTACCAACATAAGAGCGGTATACTTTTATCCCTTGTTGGACTAACAGCTTTTCCACCTCGTTGTACAAAACATAAAGCTCCATTACAGGCGTGGCTCCAAGCCCCGACACCAAAACGGCAACCTCCTCACCGAACTGGTAAGGGGAATCGTTCAGCACGATATCCAGCATGCGTTTCGCCATGGCATCAGCCGGCTCTAGAGGGCATATTTCGATACCTGGCTCACCGTGGTGACCAATCCCAACCTCCATGGTGCCCTCTTTTATTTCAAAGTTAGGGTGTCCCACTGCGGGAAGTGTGCAGGGCGTAAGGCCAATACCTACGCTGCGTGTATTGTCAATGGCCTTTTGGGCTGCGGCAATCACTTCATCCAAGCAAGCCCCCTGTGCCGCTTTTGCAGCGCCACATTTCCACATAAAAATCTCGCCAGCCACACCGCGCCGCTTTTCACGCTGATCCATAGGTGCGGAAGCCACATCGTCATTAGCAATTACTGTCTTTACTTCTATACCTTCGCGATTTGCCATTTTTACGGCCATTTTAACGTTCATATTGTCGCCCGAATAGTTTCCATACAAACAGGCTATCCCGGCACCTCCGTTGGCCGCTCGAAAGGCCTCTAAAAACGCGATGGCGGTGGGCGAACTGCATATTTCCCCCACGGCGGCGGAATCGCACATATTTTGCCCCACATACCCCACAAACGCTGGCTTATGCCCCGAACCGCCGCCGGTAACGACGCCCACCTTGTCTTTACGTGGCGCGTCTACTGCCGCAACCACTCCTCTGGCGTTTTCTTCACTGGTTTTCACCAGTTTAACAATGTCACTGTGGCACTTTACAAATCCTTCCAGCATCTCGTCTACAATGTTGTCCGGATTATTCAATATGCGTTGCATTTGCTGTTCCTCCAAAGTCATTTAATCGTAAATCCACCGTCTATCAGCAAGTTGTGTCCTGTAATCATATTGGCACCATTGCTGCAAAGAAACGCGATGCCTGCTGCAATTTCGTCCGGTTCGGCAAATCGCTCGGAAGGCATTTCTTTTTTGAACGCATCACCAACAGGGCCATCCCATGCTTTGTGACCCAACTCAGTAAGCACCACTGTGGGCGAAATTGCGTTTACCCGGATACCGTAACGCCCCCACTCTTTTGCAAGTACCTTTGTCATAGCGATGATGCCACCCTTACTTGCACAGTATGCCACATGCTTGTCTAGGGCAATTACACCGGCTTGCGAAGCCATGTTCACAATGCAGCCATTGACATGGTTTTCAATCATGTACTTTCCTACAGCCTGCGCCATGAAAAAGCTGGCTGAAAGGTTGATGGTGATGGTTCGGTTCCAATCGTCAGCGCTAAGGCTTTCAGCATCCTCCAGTGCCACAATTCCGGCACAGTTCACAAGAATATCGATTTTTCCAAATGCCTTCACACCGTCCTCCACCACCCGTTGGGGGTAGTCTGCGTCGCACACGTTCCCCTCGATTCCAATGCAACTATAACCAATCTGTTTAGCAATGGCATCCACGTTGGGGTTCAAATCTGCCAACAGGATATTGACACCCTTTTTGTGGAAAAACTCAGCAGTTGCATAACCTATACCGGCTCCTCCGCCAGTGATAACAGCGGTTTTGCCTGCCAGCGAGAAATCAAAATCGACATTTTCATATTGCAACATAGTTTAGCTCCTTATCAAATGATGGACGGAAAGGCAAACGGGCACGGTTCCGTTCGCCTTTCCTGTTTCAACCTAACAGCGAAGGGGAAATTAATAGCGGTTCATGTACTCTTCTACATTTTTAGGGGTAATCATTTCAAAGGGAATCCAATAAAACTCTTCCACAGTTCCGCCGTTAATAACCGAAATAGCTGCTTCCAATGCGCCAATCATCTGGCCTTCTAGGTTTTGAAAGTCACTAGCAATCATGCCGCCGTTTTGAACAGCAGTTACTGCGTCGGTAATGCCATCCACACCAATGCAGGGGATGTCCAACCCGGCAGCCACAATGGCTTCGCGTGCGCCCAATGCCATCTCGTCGTTTTCGCCGATGACCGCATCAATGCTGTCGCCATAGGTGGCAAGCCATGTTTCCATAAGGCTCATCGCTTCCGAACGAGACCAGTTTGCTGTATTGCGAGCCAGCTCGGTGATATTGGGATGATTGGCCAGCACATTTTCAATGCCCTCAACGCGCTGCAATTGGGCCGATTGCCCCATGGGACCTTCAATGATTACAATGTTGAAATCATCTCTCCCAATATATTCAATCATATAATCCATAATGTCTTCACCTGCGGTAACGTCCAGCGAACCTACATAGCTCGTCAGCAAATCGCTTTCCACCATGGTATTAACGGCAATCACCGGTATGCCGGCATGGGAGGCTGCTTCAACCGCCGCGGCACAGGCAACTGCATCGTGTGGGTTAAGGATGATTGCGTCACACCCGTCGGTAATCATGGTCTCAACCTGGGCAAGCTGGGTAGCAGCATCATAGTTGCCATCGTAAGAGATGTATTCGATGCCGTTTTCGGCACACCATGCTTTGCCCGCATTGTCCATGCGCATAGTTGCCTCGTTTTGCAGGCTATAGAATGTGGCTCCGATTTTAATGGTTTCGCCGGTGGGCGGTGCGCTTGTATCGGTTTGACTAGTGGCATCTGATGTGGGCGGTGCGCTTGCATTGGTTTCACCAGTGGTGTCTGATGTGGATGACGGGGTACCGGAAGTACACCCGACAACCAGTACAACGAAGGTAAGCATTGCAGTCAAAAATGCCAGGATCTTGGTATTCTTTTTCATTTCAACATCCTCCGATAATTTATTTTGCTACCGCCGATATGCGGTAAAGCACATGTTTTAGTCTGAGCTTAGACCATCCAGCATAACAGCGCCCACCACCACAAATCCCTTGATGATAAGCTGGTAATGTGCATTGATGCCCAACATATCCAGACCTGTAGTAAGGCATTGCAGCAGTAAAATACCCACAATGGTTCCCCATAGCCGCCCGCGCCCTCCGACCAAGCTGGTGCCTCCGATAACTACCATGGCAATTGCATTGGTTTCATATCCATCGCCGGTAGAGGTAACACCAGAGGTAACACGCGCCGAAGTAATGATGCCTGCCAAGGCGGCCAAAAGAGCAGAAATAATGTATACAGAGCAGGTGGTAAGACGGGTGTTCACACCGGACACATGTGCAGTGTTAAGGTTTCCACCCACCGCGTAAATATAGCGCCCGTAACGTGTCATATACAGCAACACAAAACAGACAACCAAAACCCCACCCATAATCACAATAGGAACGGGTAGCCAGCCGCAAATACTTCCTCCGCCGATAAACTTGAACTCATCACTTAAGCCCGGAATGGGCTTTGCATCGGTAAGTAGAAAGGTGCAGCCTTTGGCAATGCTCATAGTACCAAGTGTGCCGACAAAAGCCGGAACTTTCAGATAGGAGATGCATATACCGTTGAAAAGGCCAAATGCTAACCCCACAGCAAGCCCCACAAATACACCAAAGTACCATGGGTATCCCATGCTACTTTGGGCAAAATAGGCTGCAAACATGCTGGAACAGCCCATAACCGCACCCACAGACAGGTCAATCCCTCCAGTGAGGATAACGAAAGTCATACCGATAGCCAACAACCCATTGATGGAAGAAATGCGAAGGACATTGCGTATGCTGGGAAGCCCAAGGAAGTTTGGCTTAATCACAGAGATGGCAAAAACCAGCACAACCAACCCAATAAGAGAACCGAAGGTGGATAGAAACTGACGGGGCGACATATGCTGCTTGTTCAAGAGGTCTCGCGATGGATTACTCATATTGTTTCTCCTCATTGTCAGAAGTATTACCCATATGTAAAAACTGCATCTTCGCGATTGCCTGCTGGGAATATTCTCCCCGCCGAATCTCACCACTGCATTTGTGATTGCTCAGAACAATAAGCCTGTCGGCCATTCCCATCGCCTCCGGCATTTCAGAAGACACCATGATAATCGCGTTGCCCTGTGCTACATAATCGCACATGATTTTATATATTTCCGCCTTTGCTCCCACATCTATTCCGCGCGTCGGCTCATCAAAAATGATGATTTTAGGGTGTGTCATAATCCATTTTGCAAGAACGACCTTCTGTTGGTTTCCACCGGAAAGCGATTTGACCGGCTGATGAATGTTTGCGGCTCTTAGCTGCAGTGCCTTGGTCTGTTCTTGAACCTCGACCGCCTCCGCGGATTTTTGTATTAGGCCAAACTTCGTAAATTTCTTTAACGAGGCAATCGTGGTGTTTTTGTATACACTCATAGGAAGAATCAAGCCTTCCTGTTTTCGGTCTTCAGTTACATAGGCCATTCCGCGCGCAATGGCATCCGCAGGGGTTTTTATGGTAACCGGACGTCCTTCGAGCAATATCTCTCCAGAATCTGGGTGGCTTAAACCAAACAGGGAATGCATCAACTCCGTACGTCCAGAACCGATGAGTCCCACAAAGCCCAAAATTTCTCCCCTATGCAACTGGAAGCTGATGTCTTCATACTGATTGGCTCGAGTAAGGTTCTTCACTTCCAAAATAGCATCACCGATGGCGGTGTCTACTTTTGGGAACTGTGCCTTCACCTCGTGTCCCACCATGCTATGAATCAACGTGTCTGAGTCAACAGCATCAGCCTTCCACGTGTCGATGCTGTATCCGTCTCTAAGTACCGTTATTTCATCGGAGATTCGGAAGATTTCATCCATTTTGTGGGAAATGTATATAATTCCGGTGCCACGCTCCTTCATTTCGCTTATCATGCGGAACAGTCTGTCTACCTCGCGGTCGGTAATCGCGGAGGTGGGTTCATCCATAATAACAATATGGGCGTTTTGAGAGATTGCTTTGGCGATTTCGACCATTTGCTGATCGGCCACGCGCAGGCTCTTCATTTTCGCCCGTGGATTCACATGAATTCCCAGCTCTGCCAAAAGCTTACCTGTTTGTTTGTAAAGCTTACTATAGTTGACAAATCCTGCAACACTGGGCTCTCTTCCCAAATAGATATTTTCAGCAACAGACATCTCGAGGATGGGCGTAAGCTCTTGATGGATCATTGCAATGCCAAGCTCTTGTGCTCGTGCCGGAGAATCGATATCCACGGTATTTCCATCAATTTGGACAACACCTTCATCACATTTTTGGATGCCGGCAAGTATTTTCACCAAGGTGGATTTACCAGCTCCGTTTTCGCCCATCAAAGCATGTACCGTACCCGCTTGCAAACTAAAATTTACCGCATGCAAAACGCGCACATTGTAGTAGCTTTTTTGAATATCTGTCATCTTAACCAAAGCCAACGTGCCTTTCCCCCTTGTGTATAACAATGTACAATACCATGCATGGCACTTTTAATGCCACACTGAGGGTCTTTAATTCCACCCATGGTAGACTTAGAATACCGGTTTAAGAAAAATGCTTTAGTGAAACAGGAGAAGCGGGGAGATCCAGAAGCTGTATAAGCTCATCGTCAAGTAACAATATAGTGAGTGTTACGCCCATCATATCAAGCGATGTGAAAAAATCTCCAACATACATTTTGTGAATTTTAATATTATCTTCTTTGCACACATCGGACACCCTGCCACAAACAATATTCAGCTCACTCATCATCGTGTTCCCCAGCCCAGACACCATGACAGCCACTCGGTCAAGCGGTTTTAATAGAATATTGTTGCGAATCTCACCAAGCATGATATCCACACTCGCATCGGCTGATTTCAGTTTGCAGGTATCTTTGCTGGACATGCCGTGGTGTCCCACACCTATTTCCATGGTTCCCATCTCAATGAGGTAATTGGGCCTTCCAACGGCGGGAATGATACAACTTGCCAATCCTATACCAATGCTTCGCATTTGCTTTAGTGCTTTTTGCGCCGCCTCCACCACACCATCTATGCTATATCCTAGCGCGGCGGCAGCTCCGCCAATTTTCCACATAAAAACTTCGCCAGTCAAGCCTCCACGTTCATCAATATTTTTTGAAGCAACATCATCGTTGGTAATCACACATTTTACGGTAATGCCATCACGCGCCGCTAGCATCACGGCCTTATTCACTTTTTCGGTGTCACTAGGGTAATTCCCATACAGACACACTACACCACAACCGGAATCAGCAGCCTTAAATGCAGCATAAAAGGCATCTGCCGAAGGTGGAGAAAAGATATCGCCAACGGCCACCGCATCCAGCATGTTTTGCCCGATATACCCCATAAACGCTGGATCGTGTCCAGCTCCGCCACCCGAAACAACGCCGACCTTCCCGGCAATGGGCGCTTTGACATATTTTAATGCCCTACCATGCCCGGCAAATTCAACTGTATCATGATGGCATTTTATAAACCCCTGAATAGACTCATCCACCATGTTATTTGAGTGGTTATATAGCTTTTGCATATATCCTCCAACAAAAAAATCAAGATTGAAACAACGTTACAACGTTTGGTAATAAGAAATGTATACGTCCATTTCACGTTCGCTAAATCGACTGTTTCTGCTTCCTACCAAAACAAAAGGTCGCATTTCGCGGTATGTTTCACGAAATCCTTCTGTGTTCAAAAATTCCTCCCGCCCTTCGGCCGCACCGCTGATATGATTAAACAAGGCTCCCGCGCTGCACTCTTTATCGGATATAAATTGATCAAGCTGTATCTTGGTAGCGCTGAGACGATCCATACCCATATCTGCCTCTTTTTCTGCAATCAAATCGATAAGGGCAACGAATATTTTTACAAATGTTGTAATGCGAAGATCATTGCTTCGGTTATATTTTTGGTTAAATCCCGCAGGATCCCAACCAATTCGCTTGCTTATTTCTGCATTGCTGATACCATATCGGCTAGATATGGTATTAATTTTAAGATAGACGCAATCTACAAGATAGTATTTCGTAATTTTTTTTAGTGCCAGTTCTTCAAATTCACTCACGACAATCTATTACCTCCTGAACAATCGAATACACATTATATTATATTGTAATGTGTAGTATAATGTATCGCTGTCCGGGCGTTTTGTAAATAAAAAATGTATCTTTTTTCTGCATATAAATGTTCATAACAGCCAATATCTAGAAATAAAAAAACAAATATTTTATGCATTTATAATAAATCCTGCGGCTCCAAAAAAGAATGAGCAAAAGACACATAATATGAGCTAATAAGCCAGTGTTAGACGAATTCAACCTTTTCTTTGGCTCCGAATTATTGCCAATGTTGGTATGAATTCTTAGGTTTGGTAAATACTATTTCATCTTGTTACATACTTTTGCTCTTCACGTACATCCTTCATGGATGTTAGAAAGACAGCGGAATTTTTGTGAAAAGAATGATGATGTTTTATATATTGAAAAAGAGGTGTTTTGTGAAACCGCGAGACCGCAGAGAAATTAAATAAAAACTGAAAGAAAAGAACATGAAAGTTACTAGAATTGAGGTGATTGAGTTTGGGGGATTAAAGCGATCTATAAGTCAATCTAACAATAAAAATGTGCACAGAAAATGGTATGCGGGTATTGCCAGCGCCAGAGATAAAATGACGGAAAAGGGGTGCGGACGAAAAGCTGGACTCAAACAGGAGGAACGGGTCCATGTATACGTACGCAGAACGCCTGAAAGCGGTCAAGCTATACATCAAATACAATCTAAACATAACAGCAACTATCAGGTCTGAGGATGTGAAGGATATTCTGCGGCAAATCATGCTCAGGCGCGGCACGCCGGAATATATCCGCAGTGACAATGGCAGTGAATTTATAGCAAAGCA
>JGI994J12354_10006067_pt1 | contig 10198 bp, 2 predicted proteins | sample IntmicLarv3ML3BL_FD_12354 | JGI IMG/M metagenome (IMG submission 12354)
CCGTTGCCTTCTACGGTGCTGTTGATAAAGCTTCCATACCATCCGACGCTAGGATCAGCGGCAAATCCAAGATAGTTTCCGCCTTCGCCTATTGTGTAATGATCATACACGGAATCTACGTTGGTACCGTATGCTCCGACGGTGCTGCAATTATTTACCGTTTCATGCACACGGTAGGTGCTTTGACGGCGCGCATGTATAAACATGCGGGAGTTGCGGTTAGGAGCGATTAAGAAAGGCTCTGTGACCACAAGATAATCACCGCTTACCCATCGCCAGTTATCCTCAACGATACGAATCTGTCCTGAACCCTGCCCCTCGCTGACATATGCGGTAAGCCCTTTTCTGAAGTGATCCGAAACACCGCCCAGGCTGCTGATAAACACCCTTCCCTCATCCGCCTGTTCGGCCAACGTATTCAGGACCGTCAAATATTCCGGGAAATTATTCCTTATATTCTGTTCCAACCCGATATTTTTTGTTAATTTAACGATATCGGTGTCGTTAGAATTGCTTGCCTGGCTTCCGTGTATCATGTAGCTTGGCAAAACTGTNTTGAGCCAGTCCCCGTTCTTGTTTTTACCGGAGTTTTGCGTACCGAAACGGAATCGGTCACCGGCAACCATCTGAGGCTTGAAGATTGCGCCGGGAGCCGGAGCACCGTCACCGGCAATTTGACCCTCGCGGTTATTAAGAATGTCATCCCAATGCTTGATATTGTATTCATAGCAAAAGCTCCGGTCGGCAAACAGCGAACCCATTCGAATTTCAAGATTTTCCATAAGCGCATACTGAAAGTTGCCGTGATTGGTGCCGCACTCAAGATGGGAGTTCATAAGCTGTAAATAATCGCAGTGCAATAGCAGCATACGGGTAGGAGCATCTGTGTCGGCACGTTCCATGGCGTTTTGAAGGTTCTTCATCTGAACGTTAGTGCCTCCGATATAGTAAACGGCACCGTTGTTCATCTCATTCATACACAAAACCATTATCTCATCAGCAGTCATGTATGTAGCCCACATGGTTTCATTACTGCCGTCACTGCCGGTTCTTCCTGTACGGTAGGTCACGGTGCACCACACAGTATCCACATAAATGTTACACACCTCATCTCTGGGCATAGCACGCGCATCTGATGTGGGATAGGATTTGATCATATTTTTCATACGTGTGGCGAAAAGCTGAAGATTGGTGATTTCAGCGTCATGGGTCACAATAATCCATGATTCCGGTATCTCCAAATATTGATAGTAGCTTGCGTTGAAAATCAACACGCTGCTATTGCCGTCTCCGCGTATGGTGGTGTTGGGCGGTACAATGACAGGCTGGTGTAAAAAGTAGGCTCCCGCCGGGAAATACACCTCGCCGCCGCCGTTCTCATAAGCGGCCTGAAGCGCCGCGACAACATAGGCATCGGCATTTTGATTCTCGTCGCCAATCGCACCGAAGGACTTCACATTGAAGGTGTTATTCTTATTGCCTTTATCCTTGTAATGAGGCCACTTGGAACGCGGATCGGCGCCCACTGTGATTTTATACGGAGCGGACCAGACAGTTGCATCACCGTAACCGTTGTAGGTGAACACCTCATAATCTCCGTCAGCCACAGTATCGGGAATTATCAGCTTCAGCGCATATGCGCTGTCCTCATCCAAAATCGGAATTCCCAATGGGATTTCCGTCCCGCCGCCAATAGGACGCAAACGCACTCTGATGTCAGTCGGAGCAATATCACCGGTCTGCGGTGACAGATTGGAACCGACTATTTTCATCCAACTGTCATTGCCGTTTCCGCTTGTGACAATATCTCCCTGATCCCCGATAATATATCGCACCTGAGGATTATTGATGTATATCACGACCGGCTCAATTGAACTGCCCCCTGCCGGAAACAGCTTGACTGCGAACGCGCCGTCCTTCATCTTCGTGCCGTCATAGTCCTTAAAGGGCAGCAGGAATTTAATTGATTCCCTTGCCGCGTGGTAGATCTCCGCGTCCACGGCTAACGCATCGTTCCATGACGCGTCAATACCCGGAGAGAGCACGTTATAATAACCTTCATTCTGAAAATTAGGTTGGGGCACATATTGTGCGTTTCCGGTTCCGTCATAGGTATCCGGGATGCGCATAATCCTTACCGATTCCACCGCAAGCCCCAGGGATTCGCCCTGAATTTCAACCGTCTGTCCGGGATTTGTCCATACATTTGTGACATAGTAAGGCTTAATGCCGATATTCTCAACAGACAGATTGGTATCCCAGTCCCCGAGAGTGAACTTGACATTAAGATCATCTATCAGCATGGGTCCCGCACTCGAATAGACGGCCGATGTTATACCGGCTCCGTTCTGGTCATGACCTAATGCCAGCTTACCGTCACGGAAATACGGCATGGAATTGATGGTGAAGGTATGATCATCCTTATCAACAATTGTAAAGCTGGCTCTGTCGTTAGAATAGTAGGAAATACTGACATCGCACCAGTTCCAGATGTCAATTTTCTTCTCGGAGGTGAGGAAATATTGTCCCATCAGGGTGAAGGTCTGAGATCCCTCAACCCATGACGCCACACGCCAGACAGCTCCATTATTGGTCAAAACAACATAGTAATTCCCCATATCCTCAAAGGAATAAAGGAAGGAAAACTGGTTTCTTGAGTAGTAATCACCACTGTTGGGATTAGTTGCGTCATTCGCATTGGCGGGATCATTTGGATCCTTAGTGTAGGTGTATTTCTGCTGCGCCATCCATTTAAATTCGGCAGAGGTCATCATGCACTCATAAGGCCAATAATCGTTTTTCACGGAGGCTATAACACTGTTTCCGTCAATCGCAGCCACCGTATTGGTAGAATCGAACGGATCAGGCATAGTCTTTAAGTAGTGATCGGGCGTATTGGCATAGGGGATCTCCCACCGTTCGGGCAATCCGTTTGCATCCGTCGAGCCCTCAAAATCCTCCCAAAAATCAGAGGTGTCTTTGGGATTGCGGCGGTCATTGCTCAGCTTTAACACATCCAGCTTTTCCTTCTGCCGGCATCTTGCCATCTGCAAAAGCTGCGGCAATTTCCCGAAATCAGTCACCGCATCATTGATTTGAGCCTTGTAATTTGAAGCATCGGCTTCAGTGAGATTGAACAGGAAGCCATAGAGACTGTTGTAAGCGCTCCACTGTGTGCCGTACAGCTTCCCTGCCTGAATTTCCGCTTTATCCAATATTTCATCCTTAATTATGGCATAAGCATCGGAAGGCAAAGCAAACAGCTCTCTCAACATGTCCGTCAAAGCCTGTTCATCAGCGGAGGTGATCGAAGCTTTGTTAAGAAGAGTATTGTATTTATCTCTGAAATTTTGTGCAGCCTCAGCAGGAGTCAGATCATAGGTAACGCTGAACGAATCCACGTAGGTTGTCTCAGCGGCATTTCCGCTGCCTATTCCAACCTTAAAGCCGGGCTTAAAGGCAGAATTGGGAAAGGCAAAGCTGCCGGACGGAGCTGTGGATGGCGAGAAATAGAACGTCCTGTCCATCACAGTGTATAAGCTGGTTCCATCCTCTTTAGACACAGTGGCTTTAATTCCAAGACTGTTTGTGCCGTATGTGTACGCAACGTTCACCACGACCCATTCGGCAATGGGGATATTGGTATTTATCGTGTTTATCACAACCGAGTTGATGCTGCCGTTGGTTGCCGATCCGACATTGGCGGGAGGATTGCTGCCGTAGTCATAAAAGACACCCCCGCGGATTGCCAAATTGTTGGGATTACCGCCTGACTCATGCATCATTTCAAGAAAAATAGAATTTTTCGAACCGTCTGAATACATGTACAGGGCATTGTAAGCATTTCCGCCGTCAACGCGCATTACTGTCTGCGTTGAAAGTATCCTTCGGTCTTGATCCCAATAAAGATTTTTAGGAGTGGTCATAAGCGGACTTCCGGCAGCATTTCCCACCGCCGATTTGAGCACCGAGCGTCCGCCGAACGTTGTTATTTTGTAATCGTTTGCCGCCTGTCCTCCGGCGGCAAAATCCGGAGCGCCGCGCGACTGATTGGCGGCGACGGTAATCCATTTACCGCTGTCAGCATCAAAGCTGTCACTTTTAAAATAGTCGCCGCCCGCATATACGGAAGTATCTTTCCATTGACCCGGGTCGTCAGTAATGACAGGTCCGGATCCTGATGACGTACCGGAAGATGCCGCGGAAGAGGTGCTTGAAGGGGATGATGTACCGGAGGTAGGCGGAGTAATGCCATGTTCCTCGTCATGGGTCTGTCCTCCGTCATAGCTCACATGGAAATAATCAAAATATTTGGCTTGATCCAGCGAGGGACTGCTGCCTATACCCACCTGGAAATTCGGCTGAAAAACAGCCGCGGTGTGTTGGGTTTGACCGTTGGCTCTGGGAGCACTTGACTCGAAGATTACATGACAGACAGGAAATGACCTTACATTAGTTCCGTCTTCACTTGCGGTCTTTAGCGTAATGCTTAAATCCTTAGTTAATTGGTTATAGGAATATGTGACCATTATTTTCAGCCAGCTGCCAACCGGAACATTGGTATTGAAATTCTGGTCAAACATAGCTCCTGAACCCTGAGTACCCGGTATATTCGGGGAGCACCCGTCAAGGCGCAGAAAGTAATTTGTGCTGTTGTTATTTCCTATTCTAAGCGTTAAGGCGATCCCCGGGTCTCCGCCGATACGCAGCAAGTATATACCGCCGGCGGTTTGGTCAGTATCATTCGGTGCACCCGGCAAGCCGCACACCAGAGTTTCAAATCCGGTTATGCTTTTGCCTTGATCCAATTGCGCTTCATTGGGTGCAAGGGTAAAGAGATCGTGCAGTCTGTTTGAATTGTTGGTTGGCGAACGAAGCACTCCGGTCTTGCCGTTTCGGCTCTCTTCATAAAGCGGAGGATTTTTTGTAGGCGCACCATGATCCGCGTTTTGCATATTTGCCGAATAAACCATGCCCCAAGGGTCGGAAGTCCCGCCGTATTTACCGCTATCGGTTTTATCAAACTCATCGCAGAACACGCTGCCTACAGCTGCGTATCCATTTATGGAGCCCAAAGACATAAACACACCGACAAGTAAGGCGGCTGCAATCGCAAATGACAGAAGGGCATTCTTTCTGTAACGGAATCCGGACAAATATTCTATAGCTGTTTTTCTCACGATATATACTCCACCTTTCTATCTGATTGTGTAATATCCGGATTTGTTTGCATCATCTATCAAACCGGGGATCGGCTGATCCCAACGACCGCCTATTGTATTGTCGTAATCTCCGCCCATATAGTCAGTAAGCTTGCGTACAACGATATTGTCCAGCTTAAAGCCCATTTCTTGAGAATAGAATCCGATGCCGCCTTTGCCGAGAACCTTCTCCTCTGACAGGTCGGTGTAGTCAAAAATTTTCACATTGTCCAGGTAGGCGGTGATGGTATTGTCGAAGGCTTCCACGCGCATGTGAANAGTTTTGCCCAGATATTTATACTTATCATCGCCAACCTCCTTACCGTCAGGTATGACATCACCCTGTTCATATTTTCCCTCAACGTCAAACAAACCGAAATTGGCAGTTTTCAATGCTGTGTAATAGGCTTGCCCCGGAACCCTCACGACCTCGTTGTTGCCGTATATGATAGACAAAGCCACTGTGCCGCGCCCGCCGTGGAACGCCAATGCATAGTTTTTGTAGCCGTACTGCGCAATATCGGTATACCGCAGAATGACACCGAAAGTAGGTATTGCATCGGAGCCTGTATTCATAATATCAGAGAAATTTACGTCAAAGTCAACGGAATAATCCGTCCAGTTTTGATTGCCGGTCGTCATGTAGAATTTGTCGAAATCTATATCCAAATAACGGTTGGTTTTATCATCATTAAGCTTGACAAGCTCATTCAAGAAGAAACAGTCTGTGCGCCAGACAGGGTCCTCAATCGGTTTGAGCCAATTGCGCTTTGCCCATGAAGGCTCTGCCCCCGCTTTGGGTAGGATGAACAGGTTTCCTGAGGTAAAGGTTTCACGCATCAAATAATCTGTAACGCCGGCACCGCCCTCTTCAAGTCCGGGAATTATCGGATCGTCCGGAAGCTTGTAAATCTCATCGTCAGGCTCGGGATTGCTACCCGGATCCTCGCCCGGCTCCACATACTCCGTACCTGACGGAGCCTGTATATCCACATAAAAATCTTTAAATGTGGAAACCTGATATTTGTTTTGGTTACCGCTGTTACAGCTTGCGCTCATGCCCGCGTATACAACACCATTATGGTTGAAGGGTCCGGAGTAGCAAGTCAGCCATCTGCTTGAACCGGGCGGTAAATAGGAGCAAACCACATTGGTGCGGGAAAGTACCATACGCAATCGGGTCGGAATATCGGTTTTGCTTCGGCTGATCGGAGATCCCCCGCTGCCTATAGTATTTGCGCCGTCCATTGTGCGCCAAAGCGCCAGTATAACATCCTCACGCAGATGAAAGTAAATGTTGGTGGCGGTATCATTCAGACTTGTGCGAAGCATAATCCCTGCCTCACCGTTGAAATGCTGGAAATCCGCATACGTAACTGTTGCCTCAATCGTCATAGTAGCTTGCGTTCCATAATTGAAGCTGTACCGTTTTCCCCAGAAAACACAGTCATCGCCGGCGTACCAAATCGCCCATGCATTATCCCTTGTGTTATAGACAACAGAGCCATCCGGCTGCACCTCTTTAGAATGCGAGCTGTCAAAATTATACCAAGTATAGTTAATGGCACGACCGGGATCTACATGGATTTCGGTAAAAACCAAATCATCGGGATTTGTTTCCTCTTTGATCGAAACATTCGCAGCCTGACCCCTGTAGATAAACAGCACAGACAGCATACAAAACACAGTAATTACGGTCAATATGCGCTTAGGATCTGCTTTAAGTCTTCTCACTGCGCCAAATTTAAAAATATTCATTTTACAAACCCCTTTCGCGAAGCTTCACTCCGGTGCTGTACAGTGCCCAACAGCGCCAGCCCAACACTGCCAGCGAAACGCCCAGCAGTGCCGGCATCCACCAGAACAACGAAGTCAATCCGACATCAAAAACTGTATTGGTGTTTACACCCTCCACAGTAACAGTATCTCCTTTAAGGGTTACAGTATCTCCCTTAACTGTGACGGTATCGCCCTTCACGGTAACAATATTATCCACATATACATCCCTGTCTTTGTATACCGTTTCTATTTTTTCCACTATCTCTTTTTCATTTACCTCCGCCTGCTCCTCTGCTTCCTTATACTCTTCAATAAGTGACAATATACGAAGCAGGTCTGCACCCTTAGTGCCCAATGCGGTTTTAGCATCATCCGATAACATGTTGTATCCGGCAAGAGCCATCTTCACACCGGTTTCATCCCCAATTTCCACATTATTCACATTAAGGCGGGATATTCCGGGATAGGCGCTCTCCCAATCGTCAATTTCCTTTTGAATTGCCGCAAGCTTTTCGTTAGAAGCAATCACAGCCTCTGCGTCACTTTTCAGCTTATCGAAGAAGGTCTTCATATCCTGAAGAATCGCGCTGTGCGGGGGCTTGACTAATTTATTCAAGCTGTCATATCTATCCAGCGCGGTCTTGACCTGTGAAAGTGTTTGAATTACTGCCGCACTGCCCAGTTCATGCTCGCCGTAGCTCATGAGCTGTTCGTAAGTCTGACGGTATCCGCCGAAGCGTTCTCCTGTATCACGGTCCTTCATACCGTATATGTCATCGACAGCCGCACCGAGATCGGAGTACAGATCTCCAAGCGCCGCTATTTTCGTCTTGATGTCATCCGCCAAAATACCTTTTGCCCGAACATCCAGAACTCTGTATCTGCTTGACAGATAATCCAAAATCTCCATTTGACTCTCCGATAAAGCAAGATTCCCCGGATCCACATCACTTGCGTCAAATGCCAATGCCTGAATGATGATAGGGTCGTTCAAAAAAGAGTCCAAAATATCCCTCACCGCCGTAAGCGACGCCTCGGTTCCCCTGTTGTAATAACGCGTCCACGCCGATACCAAATCAGCATATTCCTGCGGATACCTCGCGGCAAAAAGCAGCTTTTGATTTTGAAGCAGAGCGTTGTATGCTGCCTCAGCCGCCAAAATATTGTTAAACGTTGCCGTGGTGTAGCCCACTTTGTCCACAGGAGTTGACTCTATAAGCGAAATCGCGCCAAGCAAAGCGTTCAGCTTTCCGGCATCTATCGCAGTGGATTTAAGTGTCACATTGGCTGTCGCAATCGGATCTGTGCTGCTTATCGGAATGCTCTCGGTTTTGCTTCCGGACAGAGCATAAATATCCTTTATGTGCAGCTTTAATGTATCTACAGTATCTGTCATCACACCGGACACCGTAAATCTCAAGCTGAAGGCCAGTCCGTTTGAGGAAAGATTTTCAACGCTGTCCCACATCACCGTGACCGTTCCTGTATTGCCGTTTGACGTCACGCGGGACATAAGGGACGATTTATTGCCCGTGTCGTTAATATACGACTGCACTGTGTCCGCAGCAAACGTAAGCTTGGTGTTGTCATAGTCCACTGTGAAATAAAGACCGCTCAAACCGGGAATATTGTTGGTATTTATCCACAGCATCATGACGTTGCCTTCCTCAAAAGAAGTCGCCTGTGCGGCGGTATGATCTGCCGTATTCCATTTAAGTGTTGTCAGGGAAAAAACAGCTGTATCCAGCGCCTGAGCGGACAGTCCGAGAAACGGAACAATCAACAGGATGAGAGCCATGACAACACACATAACCGGCATTATTCCTTTACGCCGTTCTTTCATACTAAGCTCCCTCCTTTTATGGCTTTAAATACTTTTTTCTCATATTGAATTCCAACACCGTTACCATAGCGGTGCCGGCGATTGTCAGGAATACCAGTACAGCCATCACAATGAAGATTGCCCATTCCGCAGTGGACGGCTTGGGATTAAGAAGCGCTGACGCGTCCTGCGCTCCTCCTGTCAGACTCTTCACTTTTTCCACGGCTTCACTGAGCTTTTCAGACGCGGCCGGAGCCAACATTTTTTGGGTAGCCTCGTCCAAATAAGTGAAAACAGACTGCAGCTCGTTGACCTTATCCTTATCAGCGGCGGTAAGCTTGCCCGATTCCGGAAGCTTATCGATTTCATCCTTAAGATAACGCAAGGCAAGCGTGGGAAGGGCAAGAGCTATATCCGCCTTCTTGGTCAGCAGTTCCTCTTCTATCGCAAGCTTATCATCATCCGTCAAAGCGTCATAGGCACGAAACGCTTTGACAATGCCGGGCACATCCGAAACTTTAATGCTGTCGGAATCCGGCAGTGCCTTCAGCAAAGAGATAACCTCGCTAACATCTGCAACGGCAGTTTCGGTATCGCCTGCGCTGTCATTGTCTGTATCGGCGGTCGTATTGTCTGCATCGTCCGCGGTATCGTTTGTAGTACCTGTGTTGTTGTTCGCACCGCCGGAAGCACTGCCTGCACCGCCTGAGGTATTACCTGTACCGCTGGCTGCATTGTTTGAGCTGCCGCTCGCGGCAGCTGCCTGCTCACCCATTCCGGGCTTATATTGGGCGATACGTGCAGATGAAAGCGCCTTGATATCCTTTATGACCGGCATATCGCCGGAGGTATCCCAACCTGACAGCCCTGTAAATTTGGATTTCAGAACATCCTTGGATACGGCGGCAAACTGGGACTGCGCACCGTTGATGCTGTTTAAAATATATCCGTCACAGCTTGTTACGGTGACATCCCACGGATTGTTACGTCCTTCCACCACACCGGTTGTATAGCAGTTTGTAAATTTAAGCTTGTTTTCGGCTTGGGCTTCATCACCGCCGCTGTAGCCGGCAAAGCTGGAGGCCGCGGAAACCGTTACTTTACCGGTCGAGTAACAATTTTGCAATACATATTTGCCTTCGGTTCCGTTTTGCGGAATCCCGTTGGAACGCGCTCCCTGACCTATAAAACCGCCGCGTGTGGGATTTTCGCCGCTTCCGCTTACATTCCCTGTGGCATAACAGAATTTTATGTTGGAGTATTCGCTTGTACCCACAAAACCACCGATGCCAAATACGCCGGTGGAGCTTACGCCGGCTGTGGAAAAGCTGTAAGATATCTCGCTTTTTTCAGGACGGCCTATCAAACCGCCCGCCCAGTTACACGCACCCTTGAC
>JGI994J12354_10006068_pt1 | contig 10196 bp, 10 predicted proteins | sample IntmicLarv3ML3BL_FD_12354 | JGI IMG/M metagenome (IMG submission 12354)
GAAAATGCGCCGAGCCGATTACAAATTTTGCTTGGTTACGGACTTCTTTTGGGAGGGAACGATGAACAGATCGCAACTCGTTGAAAAGCTCGCTATACAGGAGGATCTTCATAATAAATACGCCGAAAAAATAATTTCGACTATTTTCGACGCTATGGCCGAAGCCATGATCAGAAACGAGCGCGTCGAAATACGCGGACTCGGAAGTTTTACCATCAGAAACTACAGCGAATACATGGGTAAGAATCCGAAAACCGGAAAACCTTTAATGATTAGTCCCAAAAAATTGCCATATTTCAAAGTTGGCAAAGAGCTGAAGGAAAGAATACTTGCCTCATAGACGACGCCTTTTTTTCCAGCGGAGTAGTTTTTTATTTTAGCTCTTGAATAACTTATTGAAACCAAAAACGTTTTACCAGCGGGTTTGTTTTCAGCTGGCAACGCTATCGGCCCGTCTTTGATGGAGCTGATTTACACACAGGAGTAAAATTAATGCCTCTCAGCCTTTTTGAGAGCGCTTTGGGCGGTATAGGCTTATTTCTGCTCGGCATGCGGATCATGTCTGACGGAATACGCACAGTGGCTGACGACCGAATCCGAAGCGTTTTTTCCGCCCTTACTTCAAATCGTCTCAACTCGCTTGCATTCGGTCTTATCCTGACACAGTTTGTGAATTCCCCCGGCGCGGCGGTTATTCTGACTATTGGTCTGATCAACGGCGGACTGCTGAATGTTTTTCAGGCGTTGAACGTGTTTGCCGGAATCATGACTGGAGCCGCGCTTTCTCTGTATATCCCGGGAATACCCTATGATCTTGTTGGTACGCCGCTGATTTTTATCGGGGTATTGCTCAGATTTTTCGCAAGCCGTCGTAGACTTTCTAATCTCGGCGATCTGCTACTGGGTTCCGGACTTCTTTTTTTCGGTTTAAGTCTTCTGGCGGGAGGCTTTACTCCTTCTGTTGACCACCCGTTCTATGGTCTGTTTCACGACACTTTTTTCAACGGCCGTTTACCGTCGCTGTTTTTCGGCGTTGTTGTCTCCTGCTTTGTTCAGCCGGCGGATTCTTTTGCCGCCGCCGTTTCTTCTTTGCTGAATAGCTATAATATGCGAATTGGAGCCGCCGGGGCGATGACCTTAGGCGGGGTGGTAGGCGTTGCCGCCATAGGATATCTGGCCTCCTTGACTGGGATAACCATAGCCCGCCGTATTGCGGCGGTTTTTTTGCTTGTTAGCGTAGCGGTGGCGTTGTTGTTGACTCTGCTCGCCCCTTCGCTTGCGGGGTTTTTCCCCAGCCATGAGCGCGCAATTTTATCCGCGTTGCCAATGGCTCGCGTTGCTTTTCAGCCCGGATTGTCGGGTATGTATACTATTGCTTCTCTTATGACGGCCTTTTTGGCTGTTTTGCTGAGCGGAGTCATTTCCCGTTTTTCCGGCTCGCCCGCTGACCGTAAAATTATCCGCAAAACCCCTCAGCCTTGCGCCGGCTATCTTGACGACCGGATTCTTAATACTCCCACTCTTGCAGTTGAACAGGTTCGTAAAGAGATAACCCGTATGATGACGGTGGCGTCGTTCATGTTTGCCGACGCCTCTGACATACTGTTTGATTTTGACGCCAGGAGAGCCGAAACCATCCGGCGGCACGAACAAGCGCTTGACGCTCTGAATCATGAAATTCCCGCGTTTCTTGCGAAACTTGCGCGGTCGGCGGATAATCCGTCCATAAGTTTTGAGGTGCCAGGTTTTTTTCAGATGGTCACCGATCTTGAACATATCGGCGATAACTGCGAAAAGATCCTTGATTGTATCATCGCAAGAAAAGAGGAGCATATCCTGTTTTCTGACGAGGCTATGTGCGATTTGAAACGGCTAACCGAGCTTGTTAAACCGGGTTTTGATCTGCTTGAAGAATCATTCTCGCAGGCTCCTGTTGATCTCAGGCATAGGTTGCGGGAACTGAAAAACGAAAGTCATCAGGCTTTTTATGAAATAAGGCAGGCGCATTTCCAGAGAATATGCGGCGGAGTCTGTCCGTCTCGGGCGGCCATGATGTTCAATGAACTAAGTTCCGCTTTTGAGAGAATCGCAGAGTTGTGCTGGAATATCTCGGCTACCCAGGAAAGAAAAACAACGTGAGCGCTAAACTGGCTGTTATTGATTTTGGTACAAACACCGCGCGTTTGCTTATTGCCGACCGTTGTGGAAACGGCGATTTCCGCCGGGTTTTCCTGCGCCGCGAAATAGTGCGTATGGGAGGGGGATTCACCCGTACGGAAGGCCTTTCGTACGCCGCTATGCAACGCGCTCTGGAGTGTCTCGATAGTTTTGCGGAAATCATTCGCAATCATGATGTTTCCAATGTGCTGGCTGTGGCCACCAGCGCTGTGCGCGACGCCGTCAATGGCGCGGAATTTGTGGATCAGGCTCTATGCAAAACCGGTATTGAACTGAAGGTCATAGACGGGATAACCGAAGGTAAATTGACTCTTGCGGGCGTGATGGCAGGACTGGATTGCCCATGCGACGAGGCTCTGGTTTTTGATATTGGAGGTGGGAGCACAGAATACACTTTGGCCAAGTGCGGCCGCGCCGAATACGTCAACAGCTTGCCTTTGGGAGTGGTCAGGCTTATCGAGGGCAAAGACAGCCTGGCCGCCATGGAGCACAAGATTTTTACCGAACTTGAGCTTCTGGTGGAAGACATGCGACGGACAGGACTAATTCCTGGAAATGACGCTTCCTTAATCGGAACATCCGGAACTTCAACGACTTTGGCGGCAATTCTGTTGAACATGAATGGCCATGATCATCGTTCGGTCAACAATATGATAGTATCAAAAGGTGATGTAAAATTGGTTTTCGATCTCTTGGAGCCCATGACGCCTGAGGAACGTCTGGGTGTCGCGGGGCTTGAAAAGGGTAAAGAAGATTTGATCGTAGCGGGTCTTCTCATCATATTGCAGACAATGGATTTGTTCAAAATGGACAAGATACAAGTCAGTGATTACGGACTGCTGGAAGGTCTTGTTGTGCGCGGAGCCGAGTTGGTGCATTGATATGGAGCCTGATCTTAACGAACTGGAACAAACGTTAAATTATGCGTTCAGGGATCGCTCGCTGGCTGTGCGCGCCCTTACTCATCCTTCTTATGAGCATGAACGCGCCTGCTCTGGCAATTATCAGCGACTGGAATTTCTTGGCGACGCTGTGCTGGGCATGGCGGTGGCGGAAGAGTTGTATCAAAAGTATCCGGAATATGACGAGGGGGTTCTATCGCGCTTGAGATCCCAGGTGGCTAATCAGGACACTTTGGCCGAAACAGCGCGAGGCATGGGACTTGGAAAATATCTTCGCCTGGGGAAAGGCGAGGAATTGAGCGCGGGACGTGAAAAAGACTCCATCTTGGCCGATACGCTGGAGGCTTTGTTTGCCGCAGTCTATCTTGACGGAGGACTTGACAGAGTTCGTCCTCTGATTATCAGATTTTTGGGGAAAGCCATGGAGTTGCGCGAGGCTCGCATGATTGTGAACGACCCTAAAAGCGGACTTCAGGAACTACTTTCTTCCCGCCGTCTTTCTAGTCCGGTCTATCGTATGGTTGGCGAATCTGGCCCCCCACACGACCGCGTCTTCATATTTCAGGCGTTAGTTGACGGGGTTGTTGTTGGCGAAGGGGAGGGACGTTCAAAAAAAGCGGCTCAACAAGCCGCCGCCGCCCGCGCGCTTGATCATTTTTCAGACCTTACGGAATCTAACCCGTGAGTCGGGTAACCGTCCCCTTTTTTGTTAGCAACCAGGGATGTCCTCATGTGTGCGCATTCTGCGATCAGCGAACGATCAACGGAAGCGACGGAGCGTTGCCCACGCGGGATGAAATTGCCGCTAAAATTATGGCTTGGCGTTGTACAAGCGCTAACCGTCCCATGGAGGTTGCTTTTTTCGGCGGCACATTTACGGGGCTTCACCGCAAGGATCAGGAATATCTCCTGTCAGCGACGCGTCCTTTTCTTACTTCCGGGGATGTTGACTCAGTCAGGATATCAACCCGCCCGGATTCGCTGGATGCCGATACTGTGCGCTGGTTGTCTGGCTGGGGGGTTAAAACTATCGAAATTGGCGCGCAGAGCATGGATGACGACACCCTCGCCGCGTCGGGACGCGGACATAACGCGGAAGCTTCTCTTAAAGCGCTAAGCTGTGTAAAATCAGCCGGCCTTTCCGCAGGCGTTCAACTTATGCCGGGGCTTCCGGGCGACACAATCGCCAAGTCTAAAAACTCATTGAAACTCGTTATCGCCGCCGGAGCTGATTTTGTCAGGCTTTACCCTGTTGTGGTTTTGAAGGGGACGGAACTGTCCGCGCGATATCTGTCGGGCGAATATAGGGCTCTTTCTCTGGATGACGGCCTGACGTTGTGCAAAACCCTGACGCACATGGCTCTTGCGTCCGGGGTCAGAGTCATCCGTATGGGGCTTCAGGCGGACTCGGGTATGCGGGAGGAAAACATTGTCGCGGGATGCTGGCATCCGGCCTTTGGGGATCTTGTTTATAGCGAGCTTTTTTATGATTTATTGAAGCTGATGAGAAGCGATCTCGGGTTTGGCAACGGGCCCGTAACTGTGGCTTGTCATCCGTCGCGGGTGTCGAATGTCGCTGGCCATTCCAAAAAGAATATTCGTCGTCTTGGGGAACAGGGATTTGTTATTCGACAGATCATTCCTGATCCTGCGTTGTCTGTTTTTGAGTGCGATGTGCGAACCTTGAATAAGCGTGCAAAAAAATCAATTATACTTGATCTTTCATATGACGCATAAATACGCTCAGTTTTTGCGATAAAGATTTTATACATCGCTTCCACCAGCGGTTTTATGGGTGGAGCCAAACATCTTTTGAATTCTATTAAAATTGCGCGTAAAGTACTTTTTTCAGACGCGTTGTTTTAGCGGTCATATATTATTAATGTTTGCACGGAGGTAATCATGGTTGGTGAACCGGGAACAAGCAAATTTCAAATTGATCTGCGTCAGCACCTCCGCGAACAAAATGTGAGCGATAATCTTGTTCACCTGATATGCGAAATAGCCGAAGCCAGCAAGTATGTGATAAACGCCATCAGGACCGGAGATCTGGGGGTTGCCGGAACCTCGAATTTGTATGGAGAGCAACAGCTTGCTCTGGATGTGCTTTCCGATCGTATTATCCGCAAACGCCTGCAGCACAGCGGCGTTGTCTGTAATATCGCCTCGGAGGAGATGGAAGGGATTTTTCAAGTTTCAAGCAACTCTCAAGGCCTGTTCTCTGTTGCGTATGATCCGCTGGACGGTTCGTCTTTGGTTGATGTGAATCTCGCCGTGGGCACTATAGTAGGCATTTATCAGGGATGCGATTTATTGCAGCCGGGTCGTAACATGGTTGCGGCGATGTATATCCTGTACGGCCCGCGCGTTTCTTTAGTATATTCCTTTGGCAACGGAGTGTTCGAGTTTACCATGAATCATCTCATGGAGTTTACCCTTACGCGCGAACATATAACGATGCAGCCATCCGGCAATATTTATTCTCCGGGCGGCTTGCGCAAAAAATATCGCGAAGAAAATGAGAGCTTCATCCGCCATCTGGAAGCAAAAGGCTCTAAACTCCGCTACTCCGGCGGTTTTGTTCCGGATATCAATCAGATTCTGATCAAGGGCAAAGGGGTTTTTATGTATCCGGCCTTGACGGACAGCCCAAACGGCAAGCTTAGATTGCTGTTTGAACTCTTTCCCATGGCTTTTTTGGTTGAACAGGCGGGAGGGAGCGCCACGAATGGAGAGATCCCGATTTTGGATATTGTTCCTGCGAGCTTGGATCAGCGCAGTCCTGTATATATAGGATGCCGCGAGGATGTGGATAAAGCCCGCGATTTTCTGATCGGGCGCTGTTGAGCGATCATGGAGAGGTGATGGAACCTAAAGAAAAAACGCCGGGATTAGCTCAAACAGCGCGGAGACTGTGCGTAGAAATAAAACTCTTTAATCTTTGCGATTTGGCCCGATGCGAGTTCAAGGATGGGAAATTCTGTACAGATCCGGATATGCTGGATCGCTTTGAGGACATTGCCGATGGGGATGATTCCGTCGACGGGCTGGAAATTTTCGACAACGTTGATGACGGCGACGCTTGGGATGATGACGGCGTTACCCATTTGAACGAAGCGTTCGATAGCGAGTACTTTGATGATGACAAAGATCGGGAAGACTATTGATCCGATCAGTTTCTCTTAGGCGGCTGCGAAGCGTTCCTTCTCACTGTAGACGCAGCCGCAATATTGCTGGCGGTAGAGTCCCATCTCTTTGGACATTCTGATTCCTTCATTCCAGCCGATCCTAAAATCCTCATAATGGAAATCAACGCAGAACTCTTGCGCCGCCCGTTCGCCAGCCGCACGTATTTCGTCGTGATTTTGATAACGGCTGTAAAGAAGCGACGAGGTGAACGCGCCGAAACCGTTTTCAGTAGCGGCAGCCGCCGCGGCCCGCAACCTGGACGAATAGCAATAGCAGCACCGCTCTTCGGGCGAAGCGGCCACATTGGCGAGGAAGAGTTCCAACTCGTAATCATCCCTTACAAGCAGATCTATTGCCTCGGAGCTCGCCATCTCCCTTGCTGTGGAGAGACGGCGAGCGTATTCCTGATACGGGTGGATATTGTGATTGTAGAAAAAACCGGTTGGCTCAAAACCCCCTTCGCGGAGAATTCGCACGGGGTAAAGGGCGCATGGCCCGCAACATATGTGAAGCAGTATTTTCATGGTTTAAAGGTTTTTCAGTAGATGCCCCATTTTATCCCGTTTGGCAGTTAGATAGCTGATGTTGCTTTCTGTGGGGGTGATTTCGATAGCTTCTCTGCCGACAATATCGATTCCATATCCCTGAAGTCCTATGAGTTTTTTCGGATTATTGGTTAACAGACGAATTTTCGTGACGCCGAGCGCCAAGAGAATCTGCGCTCCAATGCCGTAATCCCTCAGATCCGCCTTAAAGCCCAGTTTTAGATTGGCCTCTACCGTATCAAGCCCTTTATCTTGCAGCTCATAGGCTTTTAGTTTGTTGGTCAGTCCTATGCCCCGACCTTCTTGACGCATATATAGAATGACCCCTTTGCCCTCCTCGCCGATTTTTTTCATAGCGCTATGGAGTTGGTCGCCGCAGTCGCAGCGTTCGCTACCAAGAACGTCGCCAGTCAGGCATTCGGAATGAACCCTGACAAGGACTGGTTCGTCTTTTTTAATTTCACCTTTTACCAAGGCTATGTGTTCTAACTTATCCACATCGTTTTCAAACGCCACGGCGCGCCATTCTCCTCCATAACTGGACGGAAGTCGAGCTTCAGCAACTGTGCGGACAAGACGCTCGTTCATCAGGCGATAAGCTACGAGGTCGGCGATAGTACAGATTTTAATTCCATGCAGCAGGGCAAATTTCTTCAACTCTGGCATACGAGCCATGCTGCCGTCGTCATTCATAATTTCGCAAATAACGCCGGCGGGGGTCAATCCCGCGAGACGCGCCAGATCCACCGAGCCTTCGGTTTGTCCGGAGCGGACGAGAACTCCCCCTTTTCGGGCGCGCAAAGGGAAAATATGCCCGGGACTAACAAGATCCTTTTGCCCCGCGTTATTGTCAACGGCTGTCAGAATTGTCTTGGCGCGGTCAGCCGCCGATATCCCGGTAGTCACGCCATGTTTGGCCTCAATGGAAACGGTGAACGCGGTTTCAAACGGGGAGGTGTTGTCGGACGTCATCGGTCTCAGGGCTAGCTCATCGCATCGTTCCGGAGTAAGCGTCAAGCAGATCAGGCCGCGTCCATATTTTGCCATGAAATTTATATGCTCCGTCGTGACCGCTTCGGCGGCCATGGTCAGGTCGCCTTCGTTCTCCCGGTCTTCGTCATCCACCAAAATAACCATCTTCCCTTGACGGATGTCCTCAATTGCTTCTTCGATGCTCGTTATGGACATTTGAGCTCCTGTTTATCTACAAATTACGGTACGCAAAAATTTCAGACTAAAAATTACTATCCCAGTTCTAATTGGTTTTTAATATTTCTTTAGATTATAAAACACGTCGCGTCCTCTGAAGAGCGCGCTTATTTCAAGTTCTTCCTCGATTCTCAGCAATTGGTTATATTTGGCTACGCGGTCGGTACGACAGAGGGATCCGGTTTTGATTTGGCCCGCGTTTACCGCAACGGCCAAATCGGCCAGAGTAGTGTCCTCGGTTTCCCCAGATCGGTGTGACACCACGGTCGTGTAACCGGCGCGTTTGGCGGTTTCGATTGCTTCGAGGGTTTCGGTCAAAGTCCCGATCTGATTCAGCTTTATAAGGATGGAGTTAGCAATACCTTGCCGGATGCCTTCTTTAAGGATTTTGGGGTTGGTGACAAATACGTCGTCGCCTACGATTTGGATTCGTTTCCCCAAGCGTTCGGTTAGAAGTTTCCACCCATCCCAATCATTCTCGGCCATACCGTCTTCGATGGAGATAATGGGATATTTGTTAGTCAGATTTTCATAAAAATCAACTAGCTCGACAGCTGTTTTTTCCTTTTTTGCTTCGTTTTCAAGAATGTATTTTCCGCCTTTAAATAATTCTGACGAAGCCACATCCAGCGCCATCAGGATGTCTTCTCCAGGTTTGTAACCAGCCTTGGCGATCGCTTCCATGATGACTTCCAGGGCTTCTTCGTTGGATTTCAGGTTAGGCGCAAAACCGCCTTCATCGCCTACTGATGTGTTGCAGCCCTTGCCTTTAAGAACCGACCTGAGGGCGTGAAATATCTCCGCGCCCATGCGTAGCGCTTCCGCGAAGTTAGCGGCTCCGGCAGGCATTATCATGAATTCCTGGATATCCACATTGTTATCGGCGTGGGCTCCGCCGTTGAGAATATTCATCATCGGCAGGGGGAGCTCCCGCGCGCCCGCGCCGCCAATGTAATTATACAGAGGTTGTCCCGCTTCGTCCGCAGCCGCTTTGGCTACGGCCAAAGAAACGCCCAGGGTAGCGTTGGCGCCCAATTTTGTTTTGAACTCGGTGCCGTCAATCTCGATCATTTTCATGTCGACGCCAACCTGATCGCCGGCTTCCATGCCGATCAGCTCGTCGGAGATTATTTCATTAACATTTTTAACGGCGTTAAGAACGCCTTTGCCGAGGTAACGAGACATGTCGCCGTCGCGCATTTCCAAAGCTTCGCGCTCGCCGGTGGACGCACCCGACGGCGCCGCGGCTCGTCCGAAAGCTCCGGAATCCAGAAAAACATCCACTTCAATTGTGGGGTTTCCGCGGGAATCAAGAATCTCCCTAGCGTAGACATCGACAATTTCGCTCATTTTATTGCCCCCTTGCATGTATTGGTGATATAGGAGATAGTATCTCCAACTATGAAATTTCGAGGTTCTCTTTATAGCGCATAATTTTGGATAATACAAATCCAACGGTTTTCCCGGTTTTTGGAGCGTTTGGACTATGAAAAGCAGAATACTCGTTGTCGATGATGAACTCAGTATGCGGGAATTTCTCTCTATTCTTATTGAAGGGGAGGGATACGAGGCGGCCACAGCGGCCAACGCGGAAGACGCCCTTTCTCAATTGGAAAACGGTTGTTTTGACTTGGTGATTTCGGATGTGCATATGCCCGGCCTTAATGGCATTGAACTTTTGGCCCGCATCAAAACCATGGCTCCGGGGGCCGCGGTACTCATGATGACGGCGTTCTCAGCGGCCGACCAAGCCGTTGAGGCGATGAAGCTTGGAGCCTACGATTACATCTCGAAACCTTTTAAGGTTGAGGAAATCAAGATCCTCATCCGCAACGCTCTGGAGAAAACCGGACTCAAACGTGAAAACGAGGTTCTTAGAGAAACAACGCGCCAACGCGACACATTCTGCGGCATAGTGGGAGCTAGCCCGCGTATGAAGGAAATGTTTTTGCTGATACGAAAGGTTGCGCTCAGCAACAGCTCTGTCATGATCCAGGGAGAAAGCGGCACGGGAAAAGAGTTGATCGCCCGCGCCATTCACATATGCGGCCCGCGTGGCAAAAAGCCTTTTGTGGCCGTCAACTGCGGAGCCATACCGGAATCCCTGATGGAAAGCGAGCTGTTTGGACACAAGCGGGGCGCGTTTACCGGGGCGGTAGCGGACAGGATGGGG
>JGI994J12354_10006069_pt1 | contig 10196 bp, 8 predicted proteins | sample IntmicLarv3ML3BL_FD_12354 | JGI IMG/M metagenome (IMG submission 12354)
CTAAAAGAGATATGCCGCCGCTGTTGCCTTTGTTGGTATAAATCGGAACGCCCGCCGAGGATAACACCTCGATGTCACGGTAAATTGTGCGCGAAGAAACCTCGAAACGATCAGCCAGTTCTTTGGCGGTAATCGTTTCGCGGTTGAGAAGTAAAGTCACAATTTCAAGCAAACGGTTTATTTTCAAGTTCTGCACCTCATATCCGATTCAATCCTTTTCTATCGCATCACCCGCAATGATTTGTTCCCGTGTTTTCTTGGGCAGCGCCTTAATTATCAAATCATAAGAATGGTCTATCTGAATGAACACCTCATCGTCGGGAACGTCACCACCGCAATGGATATAAATCCAATTCGGGCTTTTGTACATCATCGTAACGGCTTCATGCTGATGACACAATAAATCCGCGAGCATGGGGTCGCATTTCATGCCGAATCTTGTCGTTCCGTTCTTCTGATAAATCGTGGCGAATACTTTGCCTCCGACCTTAAACACGGCGGGTTCAGGGCCGAACGGATAGTCCAACGCCGCACCCGGTTTGGACAGGCAGTATTGCCATACCTCTTTTTGATAGCTAAAATGGCCTTTTGTCGATTGCGCTCTCGTTCAAGTTCTGCGGTTTCAAGTTCTGCGGTTTCAACTTCTTGCTGACGTTGAACTTCGTTATAATTTGTGAACAAATCAAGCTGCTCCGGAATGGTGTTCTTTGGTGCGGCTGCTTCATCAATGACATGGTTCGCCGTTATATTCACTCGCCTTACCAAGAGATTCTTGTCAACAATGCGGTCAAACAATGCGACAACTGCTTCTAAAATCAACTTCGCAGAGGAAGTGTGCCTGCCGATATGTTCAGTCCCGTGAGCGTGTTTTGGAATCTCTCGCCCGTAATGATCTGTGGTGACAACACCTTGGTAATTCTTCCTCAGTGAAGGGTCTTTCAGATTATCTATGTCGTATCCGATGGTAAGAACCAACTGATTTGTGACAAGCCCTTTATCCACCAAGTCAAGCGCCAGCATATCAGCCATTTCCCGGACAATCAGCTTTGCTTTATCGAAGGTATATGGTGAGTGCAACACCTGACCGGAACCGATGCTGTTTGTGCTTGGTTTGTATGCCTTTACATCTTTAATCGTGCAGGGTTCCCAACCCCATGCGTGGTCGATTAGCAACTCGGCATTCACGCCGAACAGTTTGTACAGCAGATTTTCGCTATGATAATCGCCTGGTTTTCCCAAAGAACAGCGGGCTACATCACCCATTGTAAGCAGGCCATGTTCTTCAAGCTTTTTTGCGTACCCTCTGCCAACACGCCAAAAATCCGTAATCGGGCGGTGCGCCCAAAGTGATTGGCGATACTTCATTTCATCAAGATAGGCAATTCTCACGCCGTTTTCATCAGCCGGAATGTGCTTGGCTTCAATGTCCATCGCAATCTTGGCCAGGTAGAGGTTCGTGCCGATTCCTGCCGTGGCTGTGATACCTGTCGTATTCAATACATCAAGAATTATCTGCATGACAAGCTCGCGTGGAGAGCGCTTGCTCGCGGAGAGATAGTTGGTGATGTCCATGAACACTTCGTCTATCGAATAGACGTGTATATCTTCAGGTGCTATGTATTTGAGATACGTGTTATATATCTTCGTACTGCATTCAATGTAGTGCGCCATTTGTGGCGGCGCAACGATGTAATCCACAGCTAAAGATGGAGACACTCTAAGTTCTGTGCTATCCGCAGATGTTCCGGCAAAAGCGCGTCCGGGTGCGTTCCGCTGCCGAACGGCATTGACCTCCTTCATTTTTTGCACAACCTCAAACAACCGCGACCGCCCCGAAAGGCCATAGGATTTAAGAGGCGGCGTCACAGCAAGGCAGATTGTTTTCTCGGTTCGGCTCGCATCCGCCACAACAAGGTTCGTAGTCATCGGGTCAAGACCACGCTCAATGCACTCTACCGAAGCGTAGAACGATTTTAAGTCGATGGCCGCGTATATTCGATTGCTCATTACTTCGGTAGCTCCTCTCCCCAATTAAGTAACTGTCTATTGGAGGTGTGCTGTTACTTATATCCGTACTGCCTTGCAATCGAGCGCAATTCGTCCTCATCAGCATTCCAAATTCTATCCCGGTCGATCATAGCCGCCCCCAGTCCGGAAAAGGCCATCGCATGGACATCATCGAGCAGTTTTTTTCGCAATGCATAGATTTCATCGTTTTGCCTTTTCCGTTCTTCATAGGCGTCATCGCTCTGCTTTTTGCCAATATTATTTATTGTATCTTTGATGACCAAATCATCCCTTTCTATTTTCAGATGGACTGACTCCGCTGCTTCTCTTACAAAGGTCGAAATGCTTTTTTTCGATAAATCGTAGGACAAAAACAGGTTTTTCTTCGCGCGGGTTACGGCGACATAAAACAGTTTGCGCTCATCATCAATATCACTTGTGTACTTGTCTTTATTATCTTCAAAAGCTCCACCCAACACATGCCAGTATTTTCTGCCTCCGGGATTAAAACTCGGAAACTCGCGTTCCATCAAATTCGGTAAAAAAACGCTGTGAAACTCAAGTCCTTTTGATTTATGCACTGTCATAATCCGCACGGTTTCTTCCGATTGTTCTTTCGTTTTGAAACTGTGATATTTGTATTCTTCCTCCGCGTGTGTCTCCAAGAAACGCAGCACTCCGGAAATACGAGCTGCCAGTTGCCAGTCACGATAGATTTCATCGTAATCATCTAAAATATGCACAAAGCCGTTTAGGTCGTCAATCCTTGCTTGTACTTCTGCTGTGCTTTGGTCTAAGAATCCCACTGTGTCGAGAAATTCGGTAATGACGCCGCTCAAAGGAAGGGAAAACGCATCGCCGCCACTCCGTGCTGTCCGGCGCAAGTATTTATACCCTACATTGATGTTTTCATCACTCAGATATTCCTTCCAACATTCAAACAACTGCGCTTTGTTAACGTCTGCAAGAATATAGAGAGTTCTTATAAAACGAGTAAAGTAGGCACCGTTAAAAAAGTGTTCTGCGCTGTCTGTTGCGTATGGTATGCCTTCACGGATAAGAGCTGAGCAGATTGGGTTAATGAATTTACCTTTTCGGACAAGAACCGCAATGTCGCTGAGCTCCGTGCCGTTTTTGTGCAGCTTTGTAATTTTATTCGCAATGGATGTGTATTGGGATTCGTCAGAATCAACTCTCTCTGCTATGGTTTCATTTTCTCTGCCCGCATTCTTTTCTGAAAACATCTTTTTCTTTATCCGGTTTTGATTGTTTTTTATTACGCAGTCCGCAATATCTACAATGGCATCCGTACAACGGAAATTCTGTTCTAATTTGACCTGCGTAACATTTGGGTACTTGGTTGCAAAGCGAATCATATTATCGGCATTACTGCCGCGAAATTGATAAATCGTCTGATCGTCGTCGCCAACGACGCAAATGTTTGTTCCTTGCCCAGAAAAATGCCATATCAACTTTTCTTGGAGGTCGTCTACATCCTGGTATTCGTCAACAACTAAATACTTTATTTTTGAAAGGTGCTCCGCGACAGCCGGATTGTTTTTGAGCTGTTCAATGGTTTCAAGAATGAGAAGTGAAAAATCAAGATATGAGCGTTCGTATAGACAGGAACGGTATTTCTCAAACACAGTTGCATTCGTCTCTCCCCATTTGTCGCGGTTGTCGTAATCATCCACCATTTTTTCAATGCACTGTAAAAACAGCTTAACATTGTTAAGGTGCGGATCAAGGGATAAATCGCTCATGCCGCATTTATCGTTATACCTTGATACAAACAGGTGGTTTTTTACAGTATCAAGAACTTTGAAATCCTTAAAATTGTCGCTACACTGGTTCAATATCCGATAACAAAAACCATGAATCGTACCGACGTACATTTGATCCACAGCACGCGAATGAAAGCCGCCATCATCTTCAAGCGCCTTTAGTATTCTTTCCTTCATAAATGCTGCCGTCTTTTCAGTGAAGGTAAAGGCGACGATATTTTCGGGGGATACCTCCGGCCTGCATTTCAAAATGTTGGCAATTCGACGAGTGATAACTTCGGTTTTCCCGGAGCCTGCACAGGCCACTATTTGCAGGTTGGTGTTAATTGTATCGACTGCTGCTTGTTGTTCTCTTGTTAGGTTCATTTCCACCGACCTTCCGCTTACTTGCCAAGCAATATTTTCTCAACAATAGGTTTTAATTCGGATTCATACTTGCAGAAAAAATCCTGCACTTCTGCGAGGAACTCCTCATCATCATCGACATCCTCGGGGCTGTTCATCAAATCTTCAAGGTCGTACTCCCATAAATATTCTCTTATTAGGTTTTTGCTTGCGCTTTTTACAATCCAAGTCTTAATAGCATCAGAGACAATTGCGCTCAGCTCATCGCTAACTTTTACTTTGCACTCAGCAGATATACAACAAAATACCTTTTTTGTGACTTCGTCTACATAATTATCATGCTCTGGTTCGATGACCTTAGAAGAAACCTCTTCGGACAACAGTTCTCCGCCTTCTGATGTCAGCAGACACACTATTTGGTACCGTTCGGCTTCTACTTGATCGACAAACTCAAATTTAATTGATAAGTTATATTCTTCCATTGATTTAAGTAAATTAACATAAATTTCATTGCTGAGCAGTCCTTTTTCAATGTACTCACGAGTGAATCTATCTCTATCCATAAGCGTGCTTGAGAAATCCCCGCGACCACAACCCTCGAACTTACTTTCAAGTTTATCGGGCGAAAAGTAATTCCGAGGTTCAATATACCACTGTGACCAGTGCGGTTTTGGTTGTGATTTCCATGAGTTTTTTATCACCGTATTGAACAGCTCAATAGTTTGCACATCCCAAATACCGCTAAGTGTAATCGTTCCGGTTGCATGTGAAATGTTTGCCATAATTGTTTGCCTCCTGTATCGTATTTTATTTATCAACACCCATCAAACGAGTGTAAATATTCATATTCTTTTTTGCTTTTTCAAGCGAATCCACACCTTCCTTCAGAGCTAAATGCGATAACAGATGCTCCCGCGTATTGTTCTGCATATCAAACCCGGACGAAACATCCGCCGCATAATCGAGCAAATCAAAAAACTCGTTGGTAATCTTGGTCATACCTGAATATCTCGCAGCGCGAGATATAAGCTTGGCCTGGTTGCCGAGCGCACCGGTAGAAATCATCACGTCATCCTCGGCAAAGGCGAAGAACTTGCTCATAACTTGATCGACATCTTCGGCCAAAAGCAAGTCATTAGCATCAATGCCAGCTTTTTCTGCGGTTCCGGCGATGTTTTCGCTCCACGGTCTGACATAGCTCTGAAATTCATCAACGATTATTCCATTCCTGACCTTAACAGCCGCAATCTGGTAAATACTTTTGGCCGCTACGATGCTGAACGCTTCGGCACACCAAAACGCACAGTAATTTGTATGTATACTGGAGAGTGATTCGTCTATCGGTTTGAAATCACTTTCGCTTACTTTAGCTGGCTTAGATTCTATTCGAGGATATGTTATCCCCTTTTCGTCGTAAATCGCAGCTACCAGACGGCGGCGTTCCTCGGTTGCAGGCCAGTAAGGTTTTTTTGTCCTGTACCTGTTGTTGGTTTCTTTCAGTTTGGTCAGATTTTCCGTTCCCGTTTCTCTTGAGCAGAACAAAAACGAATTATAAGCGCTATCCGTGCAGAGTGCCAGCGCCTTATCTATAATTTCGCCCGCAATGTCATAATCGCCAATCATTGCATAAAATTGTGCGGCACTGTGGTAAAGCTCACAGTAAAGACTGTCAGTGTTTTTAATGAGTTCACACCATTTTTGAGGTTTCACAAAATCATCACGTAAATAATAATCAAGCAAATCAAGAAGTATGGTTTGCTCTTTGACAGCCATTCTTGGATGTGAATGCAAGTAAGTAAGTGCAGCCTCCTCAAATCTTTCGTCCTTTTCACCCTTGTAGTATCTGCAAAAGTAAAAATCCGCAACTGATTCAGGAAACAGTTTCAGAATATTTGGGATACATGAGCGGACTTCGTAGGGCTTTTCAAAAGCCATCGCATATTCGCGGATAAACGCATTATCACATTTTCCCGCTTTGTAAAAACGCAAAGCATTAAAAACCTCATCAAGTATGCTCTCTGTTGAATGGTCGTCACATAAATAATTGTCGGACTCTTGCCCACAATGCAAACATTTCAAAATGTAAGCCTCCTCGTCTAAATGTTTATATAGTCTCAAACTTGATTTTGTTTTTGCTCGCAAATTTAACGGCAAAAGAACCCGTGGGAGCGTGAATGACTAACTTCTTACTGCAATCACGAAACGCTTCAGCGTGGATTGATTTGACACTTCCAGGTATAGTAAGGTTTGCGAGCGCGCTGGAAAACGCTCTGCTTCCGATTTTCGTCACGCTTTCAGGTATGCTTATGTTTTTCAGAGATGTACATCCTGCGAATGTGCCTTCTTGAATTTCTGATATACCATGCGGTAACGTTATGTTTTTGAGAGAGCTGCAATCGGCGAATGCATTCATACCAATCATTTTTACACTTTCAGGTATACTTATGCTTTTCAGTGATTTGCAGGCACGAAACGCATAATTTCCGATATGCTTTAGGTTCTTCGGTAATTCTTTATCAATTAGTGAACCGCATAACTCGAATGCTTTGTCGCCAATTACCGTTATACTGTCTGGCATGGTTACACTTTTCAGTTCTTCTGATGAATAGAACGCACTTTCACAGATTTCGGTTACGCTATCAGGTATAATTACGCTTTTGAGTGTTCGACATTCCCAAAATGCCCAAAAGCCAACCATGGTCACGCCAGCAGGGATTTCATATTCGCTTTTTTCTCGGCTTATAGGGTATATCAAAATGGTTTCCTTGTTTTTGTCGAATAGCACGCCATCTATATCAGTGTATACAAGGTTCTCAGAATTGACAATTAGGCCAGTGAGGGACGAACAGCCCACAAATGCGTTATACCAGATGTTTTTCACACTGGCAGGTATTGTTACACTTGTAAGCGATACGCAATCCATAAACATCTCGCTACCGATAAGAGTGAGACTGGCGGGTATTGTTATATTCGCAAGTGAGCTGCAACCTTTAAATGCCCTTACACCAATGCTTGTTATACTATCTGGCAGATTTATACTTACCAATGACTCACATTTATAAAATGCATCATTTCCGGTGTCTGTAACACTGTCCGGTACTACCAGACTTTTTAGCAACATGCATCTGCTAAATGCATTCCGGCCAATGCTCACCACACCATATGGAATAGTTACCTCAGTCTCGTCATCCAGTTCAACTTTTTCCAGTACCCCATCGCTAATTGTAAGCTTCATGATTCAGTTTCCTTTCTTATAGAATTCTATATAGCCGCGAACTTGATTTCATTCTCACCGGCAAACTTCTCGGCAAAAGAACCGGCCGGAGCGTGTATTGTCAAATTCGGGTGTACTTTGTCAAACGCCTTTTCGTTAATCTTTTTAACGCTTTCAGGTATAGTGATATTTTCAAGCATTTCACAATTGATAAATGCATTGTCAATGCTTACGACTCCTGGCAGGAGCGTTACATCTGAAAGGTTTTTACATCGAGCAAAAGTAGCCGGGAGCAATTTACTAACTCCGCCCGGTATCACAATACTTTTAAGATTTGAACAATCTGCAAATGCAAATTTACCAATGGACGTTACGCCGCTCGGCAATTCAATATAAACTAAATTACAGCAATAGCTAAATGCACAATCCCCAATATAAGTCAATGTATTTGACAAGGTTATTTCTTCCATACCGCAATAATAAAAAACATATTTTTCCAATCGCGTGACTTCGCTGGGAAGAATAATTCGCTCACAATTCTTGAAAGATGAAGCATTGCCATCGTACCGTCCTATACTAACGGATACGACACTGAACCCATTCAAAGTGCCGGGAACACATAGTTTTTTTTCGTCCCCTTCGTATTTGATTATGGAACAGGTGTTATCATCAATCGTTTTTATCGTCCAAGTGCTACCATCTATTGTTGCGGTTTCCAGACTCTGTTTTGGCGACGTTTGGGGCTTTCTCGTTTGAGGCGATACACAGGTGCTCGCTTCGCCCTCGTTTTTTTTCGGCGTTTTCAATGGATCAAGCAAATCATCTTCAGAGATAATGCGAATATTTTGTCCTTGTGCTCTGTAGTGAATAGCTGATTGATATTCTTTCCATCCATTCTCCTGACTTCTGTTGCCACCAATAACTAAAAAGTCGGTTTTTGTACTGATATTATCAGTCACTTTGCCGCCATTTTCACTAATTATTTGACGTATAGCGGTTTTTTCTTTTGTGGTATCATGGATAAAACCACCGACAAGTACAAATGTGTTGTCAAAAAACGGAATCGCATCAATTTTATCCAGTGTAATACCAAGCATACGGTTTATCTTAAAAAGTTGTTTTCCAAGCATTTTGTTATCAAAATCGTTGTCGGACTTGAAATTTATTTGTCCACTTGGCGATACCAAGTAAAAACTGCTATAATCATTGGACTCGAAATAAGCCAAATTCAGTTCGGGCGCAATTCCAAGAAAAACCTCGGCGTCATAACTCCATATATCCGGAAGGTCTGTAACGATAAGCTGAACGACGGCGTCGTCGCACAGTAAGTGGAAATTCGGTGTCAGGCAAGACTCGTCGCATGGGCTTATGTGTTCTGTTTCATCCAATATTTCTGATATGCTTTCCTTCAATACACGAAAACTCGGCTCATCCGCCCGATTTTCGACTTCTGAAATAAAACGAAGAATGTCGCACTTTTTTCCCATGAATGCCATGCTATGTGTGATTTGCATTTCTTCCATCCTCCTTCGACTCTGTAATCGCAATAAAGTTTATTATGCAAATAAAATCATGCTTACAAAAACTTGACCGGCATTGGACGAGTGCATATTTTGCCTGTTCAAGTCCAACAACTTCGTTACCAAAGCGCATACGGGAGAAAAGTCAAACCCTGTCCACCGTTATAAAGGGTAATAACGATGGGGTTCATAGTGACCTTCCTTCTATTCGAGATGACAATAACTCGAATAGGTTCGTTGGACTCGGCTGCCTACGGTTTTTGCATGGGTGTTGTTGGATTTGAACAGACAAAACCTACGGGTGCTTCCTGTAGCCCCAACGGGGCTACAGGAGTTTCCTACGCCGACAAAAATGAGGTGTGCTACTTTATTTCATCCCATTTTTCTTCGGGGGCTGTTATAAGCCTATCGTAATAATCTTGTGCTTCATCCCCAAGACAACTTACCATATCGTCAAAGCTCATGTCGTCGTTATCACCATATCGGTCAAGGATAGCATCACGCGGAAGGTCGCTCGCATCAAAAAGCTCGCTTATATAGCTGCTATAAAAAATTCTTTCATCCTCTTCGCTATCAAAGCCCGGCGCACCGCCGAAATAGTTCTCAAGTGCCAAGTACGCAGCCTTTTTATGCTTCTCAAAGCTGATACCCAGCTTGCTTAGGTGCGCCTGCAAGCTTTCTTCGGCCAATTCCTTTATATACGCTTTTATCTTTTCGTCGAGCATTCTTTCCCAATCTTCTTCGGGCGTTTTCACAAGCTCATCGTAGAGCTGCAACGCTTTTTCATTCTGTACTTTTATAAGCTGGTTTATTGTTGTATCACGGTTTAGGCAATGCGTTTTAACAATGTCCTCATCATCCCACAATGCCAAATCCAAAATCTCCCCCGCGGGATGCGCAAAATATTCTTCCATCTCCTCATCGCTGTCAAAAACAGGTTCTTCATCACAGATGCAATCCACCAACGCGCGTGTGACGGCGTTTTTGTGCTTGTCGAAGCTGATTCCCATTTTTGCTAAGCCTTCCCAAAATTCTCTCATGATTTAACTCTCCTTACATATAATTTTGTTTTGCTGCCTGTCTTTTGCGGTGCAATGCTTCTTTCTATAGTTATTATACAACAATCAATTCGAATGTGTAGGACAGTTTTTGTCGTGTGCGAAAACCGGTTGACGGCGGCGTTACTCCGTGAAAAAACCGATAAAATCGACACGGAAGAAATCCGCAAGCTCCTGCACCGTTGGTATTTTGCTTATGCCCTCGTTGATGTACCGGTTGACTGTGCGAATGTCCAATCCATATTCCGCGGCAAACGCTTCCTGCGAG
>JGI994J12354_10006070_pt1 | contig 10195 bp, 8 predicted proteins | sample IntmicLarv3ML3BL_FD_12354 | JGI IMG/M metagenome (IMG submission 12354)
TTTTATTTTCGCGATGGCAATGAGCCAAGCGAGAGAGCGTGCTGGTCGTTCCGCTTCACGGAACTGCTCGCCATGCAGCCAGGCTCTCACATTTGCGAATGCCCGCGAGTGAACTACCTCGTCCGCTTGCGGCGAGGTGGTTCACTATATAATTTTNTGAAGTTGTTCTCCGTTTAACCATGAATCCAAACTATTAAAAACAATCTCTGCGCGAAGTATCATAGATTCTTTCGACGCAAAAGCNATATGCGGAGTAACGATTGTATTTTTNGAATGTAACAGCGGGTGATTAACATCAAGCGGCGGCTCGATTTCAAAAACATCTATTGCCGCNCCCGCGATTAAATCGTCATTAAGCGCGTTTGCCAATGCTTCGGAATCGACAACGGGACCGCGCGCCATATTTATTACATAAGATTGCGGTTTCATGAGTGCCAAACGTTCTTTATTTATGAGATTCGCCGACGTTTCGTTAAGCGGACAATGCAAAGAAACGATATCCGCGCGTTTCATCAAATCTTCNATNTTTGTGTAAGTAATATATGACGGTGTATCATNTTTTTGCGTTCGAGAATAGCCGAGAANTTCACAGCCGAAAGCNTGACATAACTCAGCGACTTTTAAGCCGATTGCGCCAAGCCCGACGATGCCGACGGTTTTTCCGCNNAGATTAAAACCGACAAGCCCGTCTTTCGTTTTGCCCTCGCGACAGCGCATGTCCACTTGCGGAACATTTCTGAGTAATGAAATCATCATGCCGATTGTTAATTCCGCTACGGCTACCGTGGCATATCCCGACGCGTTACTAACGGCGATTCCTTTTTCTTTTGCGACATCTAACGCGATGTGGTCAACTCCCGTAAATGCAACATCGATAAATTTTAAATTCGGGCAATTTTCAATCACCTTTGCACTGAGCGGCATGTTAGCCAACATAATCACATCGGCGTCTTTTGCGCGTTCGATTTGCACATCTTCGTTTGTATCTTTCGGGTAAAAATTAAATTCGTGTCCTCTGGATTCCAACTCACTTTTATAAGAATTAATTAAAGAATCCGACACACCTAACGGCTCTAACAAAACAATTTTCATTATTATCTCCTCGTTTCTTGTGAAATATTAATAGTTTTAACTTCAATATTAAATATGTTTTGTAGTCTATCACAAACAAAATGGCAAGTCAATTGATAAAAGGTTGTATAAAATTTATATCTTTTTAGGATTATGAGGGTAATATATAATGAAAGCAGACTTGACTTAGTTTAAATATTTTGATTTAAAAGGAGGAATACAGAAATGAAAAATAAAAGGAAATTAAAATTCATAGCACTATCGTTGGTTACAATGTTTGCGCTTTCTTCTTGTACGACGCAAAGCAATAATTCGGGCGGTACACAAGAACCGGCAAAAACAGAAGATTCAAGTTCCGGAAACTCGGGAGGAAACGAAACGACCAAACCGGAAGCGAGTTCCGGAAAAGTTGAAGTAATTCGCGTTTGGTCTGACAACGCGCATGAAAAAGAATTAAGACTTAGCCAAATTGAAAAATTTAATCAAACAACAGGAAAAGAAAAGGGAATCGAAATTGAATACACGGTTCATGGAAGTAACTGGGAAGATGTTATCAGAATGGCGGCACAATCCGATGACGCGCCTGATTTATTCAGACCAAACGGGACAATTTTAAAAGATTTCGTAGATGCGGGATATTTAGTTCCGATAAGCGACTTACCGGGAAGCGAAGAATTTCTTTCGAGATATGACGGACAGCTTTCGGTAAATCAACATGTTTTCGATGGAGAAACGTACACGTTACCATACAATTTAACTACTTATAAATTTGTTATCAACAGAGACCTTTTTGATAAAAATGATATCGCGGACGCACCAAAAACTTGGGACGACGTTAGGGAATACGCGAAAATTATTACGGAAAACGGTGACGGCGTAGAATACGGATATTCACTCGGGCTTCAATCAAATTGGATTGCAACATCTTATGTTCTTCGCCATGCGGGGCAAAACGTAGGACATATCGGATTTGATAACGACGCGTTACAATTTAATTTTTCTGCGATGCTTCCCGAAATCGAAGCGATTAAAGGAATGGTAGCGGACGGCAGCGTTCTTCCCGGCTCTTCAGGTTTGGATGCGGACGCAATGAGAGCGCAATTTTCTGAGGGCAGAGTCGGAATGTTACCTGCCGTAAGTTTTGACGTCGGTGTATATAACGAACAATTCCCTGCAAAATGCAATTGGGAAGTTGTAGACATTCCGACATTCGGCGGCGACAGACCTTATAAAGAATTTTCTGATGCGACATCTCTTTTAGGCGTTGGAAAAGCGGCTCTTGATAATGATGAAAAAGCGGCTAAAGTTTTAGAAGTTTTAAAATTCTTCTATTCTGATGAATGTATGGCTGAAATGTATGAAAACTCTTTATACATTCCGTTCAGACAAGAAGCTATAAACATGGCAACTAAAGAACCTGCACAAAAAGGTTTCGCGCAATTTGCCGATGTTCCCGATAAAGTTTTAATGTTACCGATTCCTGATACATTTGTTACGGTTGAGGGTCAAAATTATAGAGATACGGTTTTAGGATTATTCGTAGAAGGTTCTACCGCGGACGCAACGGAAGTAATGAGGGATTTAGACCAACGTTACAATGACGCATTAGCCGCACAAGTGGATTCTGCTATCGTGGATTCTTTCAAAACTCCTGCGGGAAGAGATATTAAACCTGCAAACTAATAAAATAGCTAAACAATTTTGCGCCGAATATTTTTTTCGGCGTAAGTTTTATCAAGAAGTTGTTTTTTTATGGTTTGCTAATTTAGCGGATAATAAGTAAAATTTAAAATTTGACTTATTATGGAAACGAAAAAAAACAAAGCAAATATAAATTTTTTATGTTTACATAAAAATCTAAACTTCAAAAAAAGGGTTAAAAAAATTTTATTTCATTTCAAAGGAAGATTTATTTTATCAAGAGGAGGAAATTTCACTAAATGGAACTTACAATAAAAGAAAAAAAAGCAAAAGTTATTAAAGAGGTTGATGTGCTTGTTGTTGGTGGCGGTCCTGCGGGAATCGGTGCGGCTGTTTCGGCGGCTGCAAACGGCAAAAAAGTTCTTTTGCTTGAGAAACGCGGATTTTTGGGCGGAAACATAACGGGAAGCTACGTTGAAACGTGCAATTATTTTTTGAAAGGCACGCCGTTTGATTCTTGCGGAGTATATAAAAAATTAGAAACAGGATACAGAGAAAAATACGGTCAATCGCATGATATAAGACCAAATTCACCACACAGATTCAGTAGTGAATATTTAAAAATATATTTAGATGAATTTATGAAAAACGCGGGCGTAGAAGTTTTTTTTCATTCGTTTGTGAATGAAGTTATTTTGGATGGAAATAAAATCAGCGCGGTTGTTATTCAAACAAAACAAGGACCTGAAGCGGTTAAAGCAAAAATGATTATTGACTGCACGGGCGACGGAGATGTCGCATTTAGCGCGGGTGTTCCTTTTGAACAAGGAAGAGANACGGATAATTTATGTCAACCGGGAACTTTGAGTTTTCGCGTTGCNGGGATTGATTCAGAACTTTTAACAGAAAACGGTGAAGATAAATTACAAGAAATCGGGCGCGTNTATAAAGAAGATTATCGCGCAGGGAAAACAGGTTTGAGTTGTAAACGTCAAGATTTACCGTTTGGGCGNTTAACTTCCGGCGGGCAAATTACTTATGTAAATTATCCGTGCGCATATAAAATTGACCCGACAGACATTGAAGATTTATCACGCGGTGAGCGCGAATGTCGAATTTATATTTCTGAAATGCTTGAATACATGCGCGAAAATTTTGAGGGAATGAAAGGCGCGGAACTTTCTTCGATTGCTACGGAAGTGGGATTTCGAGACAGCCGACGCATTAAAGGAAAATACAAATTAAAAATAGAAGATATGGAAAGCGACCGTAAGTTTGATGATGTAATCGCGGTGTATCCTCGTTTTTATGATATGCTTGCACCCGATGCGGAAATGGACGGCGACGGAAGTGTCGAGGGCGCAGGATACAAAGGGCATATTTATATTCCTGTTGAGGGAAGCCGCTCTTTTCAAATTCCGTATGCGTCTTTGGTTGCGGATAAAATTGATAATTTACTTTTGGGCGGACGCTGTATAAGTTGCGACCACGTTGCACAAAGCGGAATCCGTGCGATTTCGGCTTGTATGCAAACAGGAGAAGCGGCAGGCGCGGCGGCTTGTTTGGCTGTGGATAATGATTGCGTTGCGGGGAATGTTGATGTTTCTAAATTGCAAAAAATTTTGGTGGCGCAGGGCGTGAATCTTTGATAATAAAAATTAATTCTTGAAATTTAAAACATTAGAAACGTTTTAAAACAGGCGGAGCAAGCGCCGCCCCTACGAAAAGACTTTTATACAGATGCTTTTGTAGGGAACAGTCTTGACTGTTCCCTACGTAAAAAAAATTTTAAAAAATTAAGAAGTTTTTTGGTAAAATATTTTATCGGTAAAATAGAATTTTAATTTACCGATAACAACGCAAGTTTTTAATAAAAATTAAGGAGGAGTAAAATGCCGGACGCAAAACAAAAAAATAAAAAAACCGTTTCCAAAGATTCAGTACAGGCGGTTTGTATGCTCCTGCCAATGTTGATAGGATTTTTTATCTTTACTTATGTTCCGATTTTATATATTTTGAGATATTCGGTTTTTAATTTTGACGGTTTCAAAGGATTTTTTAACGGAATAGAAAATTTCATCAGAGTTTTCCAAAGAGACACGATGTATTGGAAAGCTTTAGGCAACACAATGATTTTAACGGGCGGCAAATTGATTGTTGAAATTCCTTTAGCGTTATTTTTGGCGGTTACGTTAAATAATAAAATTAAAGGGAGCGGATTTTTTCGCGCAGGATTATTTTTGCCGACGATTATCAGTACTGCGATAGTCGGATTAATTTTTTCGCTTATGTTTGCATCTTATCGCGGAGTAATCAACAGCCTTTTGATGGACGCAGGTTGGATTGCAAAGCCGATTGATTGGTTTGGGCGAAAATGGACGGCGATGTTTGTTTTGGGTACTGCGTCTGTTTGGGCGAATGTCGGGATTAACATGATTTTCTTTGTTATGGCGCTTCAAAGTGTTCCGCAGGAATTGCACGAGTGCGCGAAACTGGACGGCGCGAACGGTTGGCGAAAATTTATAAGCATCACATTGCCGATGATAGGACCGATTTTCAGAGTTGTATTATTAAACGCGATTATCGGAAGTTTAAAAGTAAACGATTTGGTAATGGCATCAACAAACGGTCAACCGAATGGCGATACGGAAGTTGCGATGACATATATTTTTAAATATTTCTTCGGCTACTCGGGGCGCAAAGCGGAAATCGGTTATGCTTCGGCGATGTCGGTTGTTACGGGGCTTTTTCTCGGAATTATCACAGTCATATATCTTCGTATGACGAAAAAAATGGACGCGGACGCGGAATAGGAGGAAAGAGATTATGAGCATAAAAACAAGCAAACGCGTAAGCGATATTTTAACATATACAATTTTGATTGTAGCACTTGCGATTGCTCTTTTTCCTATTTTTTATACGCTGATGGCATCGGGAAAAAGTAATCAGGAATTATTGGCGAATCCAAGTTCGATTATTCCTGAAAAGTTTATATTTGATAATTATATACAGGCTTGGAATCTTGCGAATTTCAAACAATACACGTTCAACAGCGTGTATATGTCGTTCTTTATTGTACTCGGAACGATTATTACATGTACGACGGCGGGATATGTTTTTGAACGCGGAAAATTTAAAGGCAAAGAATTTATTTTCGGGATTGTGCTTTCTTCGATGTTTGTATCTTTGGGAAGTCTCACATTATATCCTGTTCTTATGATTGCGAAATTTTTAGGAATTAACAAAAGCCTTTGGGGAATCGTTATTATCAGAGTTTTGGGATTAAACGTAAGTAATTTATTTATCGCCCGTGGATATATTTCAACGATTCCGAAAGAAATCGACGAAGCCGCTAAAATTGACGGCTGTAGTTTTTTCGGAATTTACAGACACATTATTTTTCCGCTTTTGAAACCTTTAATCGCGACAATCGGGATTTTGGAATTTCGGAGTGCGTGGAATGATTATTTAATGCCGTTGGTTTTTACAATGTCAAATCCGAAAAGAATGCCTTTGGTTGTCGGAATCGTAAATTTGAAAAATACGGGCGAAGCGGCGGCTAATTGGAATGTAATGCTTGCAGGAACGGCAATTTCGATTATTCCTATGATTTTAATCTTTATATTCTTCAATAGATATTTCATAGACGGTTTGACAGCAGGTTCTGTAAAGGGTTAATCTAAAAATAGAAAATAAAATAAAAATTTTTACTTATCGTGGAAATGTGGAATCGTGAAATCGAATTTGTAAGGAACGGTCTTGACCGTTCCGCAATCGAAAACGGAACAGTCAAGACTGTTCCCTACGTTTACACAAAATATAAAATTTTACGTTGTTAATTATATTTTTAGAATGTGAGAAATGATATGGCATTGACAGTTTTATTTATGATTTTTTTTGCTGTGGTTCTTGTTTTATGGAGTTACAAAAATCAATACAGTTTTTTGTTTGCGATAATGGGGCTTTCGATGGCGGTTGCGATTACGACGATGGTAATCGAAATTCAGCGGACGGGAAATTATTATGTATCGCGGCAAATTATATACAGCCCTTTAGATGCGAGAATCTTTAAGTATTTAAACAGGCTGTTTATGCTCTCCGTTACCGAATTGCAGATGATTAGAAATATAAGTATCGTTGTGTTTTTGTTTATGAATTTATTTTTTATTCGATTATTTATAAAAAGCATAAAGAAAAGCGCGTCGTTAAGCAAAATAAAATATGTGATATTGCAATGCGCGATGGCTTTATTCAGCGTGATTTATTTGATATTTTATCACCCGAAAACAGGTTATTATATTTATCTTGCGCAATTCGGAGTCGGGAAATATCGCCTCTTTTTAAATACTTTTACGGGCGCGATTCATGCTGTTATGGTTTTTGGCGTGTTCGTTTATTTGGTTTATCCGATTGCATTTTTGATTTATCATTACAGGAAAAAAACTTTGACGCTTTTTTTGGAGCAAATGCTTAGTTTGATTTTTGCATTGGGCGCGTTGGATTCAATGTTTATATTTTTCTTTTTTTCGGATTCGCCTGCGTTAACGCTTCAAAATGTCAGGCAAACGGGATTTTGGCGAAGCATTTATGTTTCGCAAGTTCCGCGCTATTACACAAGCGTTTTGCCTGTTATATCTTTTGCGGTGCTGTTGGTGATTTCATTTTTTTTGATTCGCTTTCAAACAACGAATTTATTAGAGCCGTTTAAAGAGTATTCGATTAAAAAGAATTTGCGCGGAATGCACGATAATCTCCGAGACGTATTACATTCGGAAAAGAATGTTATTTTCAGCGCGAAAATTTTAGCGCAGGAAGTTAAAGCGGGTTACGGTACGGAAGAGGGAATGAAAAAGCTTGATAGATTGCTTGAATTGAGCGAAACGCATTTGGAATCTTTAACGCAAACAATTAACAATATAAAAGATTTCAGAATCAAAACAATTAATCAAGATTTTTTCGTTGCGATTAATCAAGCGTTGCAACACGCACCGCTTCCGCCGAATATAACTTTAAAAACAGATTTTTGCTGTGAAAAAGTTTTTTGTAATTATGATGTTTATCACATGACGCAAGTAATTGTGAATTTGCTTGTAAACGCGACAGATGCGGTTAAGGAGATAGAAAATCCATATATAAAGTTATCTATATCGCTTAGTGATTCGTGGATTTATTTTTCGGTGGAAGATAACGGCGTCGGGATTGAAAGCAAAAAAATTCGTAAAATTTATAAACCGTATTTCTCAAGTAAATCGAAACAAAATAATTGGGGAATCGGTTTGTCATATGTTTCACGCGTGATAAAAGCGCATTGGGGATATATCCGTGTGCGCAGTGAAGAGGGAAAAGGAACGGAAGTAAGCATAATTTTAATGCGTGGTAAAGAGCGTTAGTCTAGTAGTTTTTGAGGTGTTAACATGGAAAAAATCAGAGTTATGATTGTTGATGATATGGCTGATATCAGGGAATATTTTTCGGGCGCGCTGTCAAAAGAAAATGATTTTGAAATTATCGGGCAGGCTTCAAGCGGGGCACAATCCGTTATTATGGCAGGGGAACTTAAACCCGACGTTATTTTGATGGATATTTTGATGGAAACGCCGACAGCGGGATTGGACGCCGTAGAAAAAATTTTGGAAAAAGACCCAAATATCAGAGTGATTATTTTAACGATTCACGAAGATGACAGCCTGCTTTTCAGTGCGTATTGCGCAGGCGTCATGGATTATATTTTAAAAACGGATTCGATAAAAAACATAGTTGAAGCGATTCGGAATGTTTATGGTAACCAAATGATGTTGAGACCGAATGTAGCAAAAAAAATCGTAGACGAATTTACAAGAATGAAAACTCAGCAGGAAAGCCTTTTATTTACATATAACGTGATGTCAAAATTAACAAACAGCGAGTTTGAAATATTATGCCAAGTTTATCAGGGAAGTAAATATAAAGAAATCGCAAGCACAAGATTTGTAAGTATCGTAACGATTAAAAGCCAAGTAAACAGCATACTTCATAAATTCAACGCGAAAAGCATGAAAGACGTTGTTTCGATGCTTAAACGTATGCAGTTTGAAGATATCATCATTAGGTTAGGAAAGGGAAATATATGAAATATAACAGATTAGGAAAATCAGGGCTTTGGGTAAGTAAACTTTGTTTGGGTACGGCGAGTTTCGGAATGGGAAGCACGACGGGATTTCATGATTGGGGAGTTGTCGAAGAAAAAGACGCTTTCAGAATTATGGATACTGCGATGGAACACGGAATTAATTTTTTTGATACTGCGAATGTTTACGGCGGATTGGCGTGCCGCGGAATTTCAGAAGAAATTATCGGGCGATGGTTTAAAACAGGCGGAGGGCGACGCGAAAAAATCGTGTTGGGCACGAAAGTCGGACGACTTTTTGAAAAAGACACAATCGACGGACCGAATAACCGAGAGGGACTTTCTATTTATAAAATCCGCCGACACGTTGAAGCGTCGCTCAAAAGATTGCAAACCGAAAAAATCGAACTTTACACAATGCATAAACATGACCCCGAAACAAGTTGGGACGAAATTTGGGAAGCGTTTGAGGGTTTGGTGCGCCAAGGAAAAGTTGATTATATCGGCGCGAGCAATCACGACGCATGGGAAATCGTAAATGCGCAGGCAGTTGCGAAACGCAGAAATTTTATGGGATTGGTAAGCGAACAACATTTGTATACCCCGCTGAATCGAATGGCTGAACACGAAATGTTACCGATGGCGTTAAATCAGGGAATCGGGATTACAATTTTTAGTCCGCTGTTTCGCGGAGTTTTGGGAATTGATATGCGTGAACCTGAAAAATATACGTTGAGCGCAGAAGCGGAATTTCATTTTCAATATTTAAAAGACAGACTTTCAAAGTTTACGGATTTGTGCGCTGAGATAGGCGAAAAACCAGCAAACGTAACAATCGCGTGGGAATTAAGAAATCCCGCTGTAAGTTCTGTAATCATTGCGCCGAATACGACGGAAGATTTAGAGGATTTATTGCGTTCGCTTGAAATTACGCTTGATGAAACAGTATTAAAACGAATGGACGAAATTTTTCCGCCGTTGCGTGAATTAAATCCATATGTGCCTGAACATCGGTAAAATTGATTTGTGGATTTGTGAAAAACGAAATAAAAAACGAAAATCGTAGAGAATGGTCTTGACCATTCCGCAAAAAACCTACGTCATCTATCATTAATTATGGATTGTTTTTTTGTAGGGGCGGCGCTTGCTCCGCCCGTTAAAAATTAGGAGCGATGTTATGAATGAAAAAATAATTGAATTTTCAAAAGGTGCAAAAAATATTTTTTTTGAAAACGCAGAAATGCAAAAAATAACGACGGGATATATTTTCACGGAAGGCGCGGCGTGGAGTAAAAAAGAAAACGCTTTATATTTTACCGACTTCCCCGAAAATAAAATTTATAAATGGAAAGAAAACGAAGATGTAATTTGCTTTAG
>JGI994J12354_10006071_pt1 | contig 10195 bp, 8 predicted proteins | sample IntmicLarv3ML3BL_FD_12354 | JGI IMG/M metagenome (IMG submission 12354)
ATCTTTTCAGGGCCACATGCCGACACAGCCACCGTTGCAAAACCACAATCAATAGCAACTCTGTGTGCGCAGATATCTACACCGAAAGCAAGGCCGCTCACAATTGTGGGAGAGAGCCCCATCTCCTTTATCTCATTTAAAATTTTTATACACGCCTGCTCTCCATACCGGGTAGAGCGCCGCGTTCCCACTATTGAGATTATATGCCGGGTATTTAGATTTGCAGGACCAATCTTATATAATATTATAGGTCTGTCGTCACACTCAAGCAGGTATTGCGGATAGCCTTTGTCCGGATTATATGGGGAGATAATCTGGATGCCCTTCGATTCTGCCCATATAAACTCTTCTTCTGCCCATTTTAGATGGCTGTCGTTTGTAAGTTCACGGATAAAGCTATACCGTTTTCCCAAAGCATCGGTAAGTTCATTGACGTTCATTGAAAAGAGAGCAGACGCAGAACCCGCATACTCGATGAGGGCGGCAGCTCTTTTGCAATCGTAGTTCATAATACGATTCAGGGCAAGCAGAAATACGATCTCTCTCATTTAACAAAGATAAGGGTGCTTCCAAAACGGAGCACCCCAGAATCGTATATTTTGAAACCGAAAAAAGCAAAAAATGGTCGTTTCGTAAAAAAATGAAACAGGTTAAATTATGAGCATGGCATCTCCGTATGTTCCGAATTTGTATCCCTCTTTAATGGCGACCCTATATGCGTTCATGACATTTTCAAATCCTCCGAAAGCGGCAACACTCATAAGCATGGTAGATTGAGGAAGGTGAAAATTAGATATGAATGCATCTGGAATAGCAAATGAATGAGGAGGAAATATGAATTTATTGGTCCACCCCTCAAACTCTTTAAGCTTGTTTTGTGTTGTAACAGAGGTCTCCATTGCACGGGTAACGGTAATCCCCACGGCAAAAACTTTGTTCCCCCTCTCTTTTGTTCTGTTTATGATATTTGCCGTCTCTTCCGAGATAATAACCTGCTCTGAATCCATCTTATGTTTTGAAAGATCCTCGACATCCACCGTGCGAAAATGGCCCAGCCCCATATGAAGTGTTATGAACGCCTTGTTAATGCCCTTTATATCCATCCGTTTAAGCAGTTCCCTGCTGAAATGAAGGCCAGCGGCAGGAGCGGCGACAGCTCCTTCGTGATGTGCATATATGGTCTGATACCTTTCGGAGTCTATAGGTTCTGCCCGTTGCCGGATCCATTTAGGTATGGGCATTTCTCCTAACTTGAAGAGGGTAGCCTTGAATTCGTCATAAGTACCGTCAAAGAGGAAACGAAGGGTTCTGCCTCGCGAGGTAGTGTTGTCTATTACTTCGGCAACGAGGATATCGTTTTCTCCAAAATATAGTTTATTTCCTATACGGATCTTTCTTGCAGGGTCCACCAGAACATCCCATAATTTATTCTCTTTGTTTAGCTCCCTCAGAAGAAATACTTCTATTTCGGCACCTGTTTTTTCCTTATTTCCATATAACCTTGCCGGGAATACTTTTGTATCGTTGAAGACAAATGTGTCGTTTTCGGAACAGCAGTTAATAATGTCCTTAAAGGTTTTATGTTCAATCTCTCCACTGTTTCTGTTCAGAATGAGAAGACGAGATTCATCCCTGTATTTCGGCGGGTACTTGGCAATAATATCAGCCGATATAGGGTAGTTAAATTGGGATAGTTTCATATATATATATAGATTTTCTTTTACGCAAGGTTCTATATTATACGAAATAAATCTGAAAAAGTTTCATTTATCGATAAAGAATTTTCGATGCGATATCCTCCGGAGGAACTTCGAGTAAGTCCGATTAGATGTCCTCCGCTGTTTAGGGCTACTCCAAAATCTCTTGCCAACGACCGGATATATGTGCCTTTACTGCAGGAGACGGCTATTTTGAGGACAGGATTTGAAAAGGATATGATTTGGAGTCCGTAAATAGATATTCTGGAAGGCTTAAGTTCTTTCTCTTTCCCCTCTCTCGCATATTCATATGCTCGTTTGCCGTTTATTAACTTTGCCGAGAATATCGGAGGAATCTGTTCAATCTCTCCCATAAATAACGGGAGCATATTTTCTATGCTCTGCATTGTAATATGGTCGTGCGGATATACGGCATCGATCTCTTTTTCGAGGTCAAATGAGGGGGTGGTTGCCCCAAACATTATCTCGGCAATATACTCTTTGGGCTGAGATTGGAGCTCTTCCGCAATCTTTGTGGCTTTTCCGGCACAGATGAGCAAAACACCTGTGGCAAGCGGGTCAAGAGTTCCTGCATGTCCCACCTTTATGTTTTTTTGGCCGAAGAATCGTTGAAGTGTAAATTTAATTTTTCGCACCGCATCTGCGGAGGTCCAGCCGTATGGTTTGTCTATCAAGATGACAATTCCGTTTGGATAATCGTTGATATTTTTAGATATCTCTATTCCAATACTCCTCTTGTCCAATACTAAAGGCATATTTAATGGGGATGGCTCTTTTAATGGTATCAAATGTTCTGTGCGTTTATTTTATGAAATATATGTTTTAAAGAAGGATGTCAGGATCTATCTGCATGGAATTTTATTGATTCGGTTAAGATGCCTACCGCCTTCAAAGTCGGTCGAGAGAAATATGGATACTATCTCAAAAGCCTCTTCCTGTGAAACGAATCTAGCCGGAATAGCAACGATATTGGCATCGTTATGCAGCCTTGCGAGCAGGGCGATCTCTGCGTTCCAGCATAACGCTCCACGAATTCCCTGATGTTTGTTTATCGTCATATTCACTCCGTTCCCCGATCCGCACAAGATAATGCCGACTTCGGATTCCTTTCGCTCAACCGATATAGCAAGCGGGTGAGCCGTATCGGGATAGTCCATGCTCTGTCCGGAATCTGTTCCGAAGTCATAAACCTCATATCCTTCGGAGATAAGCCTCTCTTTCAATAGTTCTTTGAGTGCATAGCCGGCGTGATCTGCCGCAATCCCTATTCTCTTTGGATTTACCATTATAGCCTGTTTTGTCCGCGAAGTTATCCATTTTTTATACATTTACATAATGTAAAATGCGTTCCGGCAGGTTCAGACAGATTTGGCTCTATTCCCACTTGGTCGATGAATTTGAATTGCGTTCGGCTTTCACTATATTTGCCGAATAAACCACAATGTTATGGTAATACCGATGTTAGACCTTAAGAGTCAATACGATAAAATAAAAGAGGAGATGGATTCGGCAATAGATCGTGTGCTGGAGAGTTCAAATTTTATAAACGGACCCGAAGTGGGATACTTCGAAAAGAATTTGGGCAGATATCTCGGGTCAAAATATGTTGTTGCCTGTGCAAACGGCACCGATGCATTGCAGATAGCAATGATGGCTTTAGAACTTAAACCTGGCGATGAGGTAATAGTTCCCGCGTTTACATATGCTGCCACCGCAGAGGTTGTTGGTCTGCTTGGCCTCGTTCCGGTGCTCGTGGATGTCGATCCGAACTCCTTTAATGTGAGAATAGAAGACATAGAGCCGTCGATAAGCGAAAAGACGAAAGCTATCGTTCCTGTTCACCTCTTTGGACAGGGAAGCGATATGGAGCGTATAGAGAAGATTGCTAAAGAACATAATCTCTATGTGATTGAAGATAGCGCACAAGCGATTGGTGCGCGGTACAAGTACAGCGATGGGAGTTCCAAAATGCTTGGAACGATAGGGGATATAGGCTGTACCTCTTTTTTCCCTACTAAAAATCTAGGATGTTATGGTGATGGTGGGGCAATGTTTACCCAATCCAAAGAGATAGCCGACAGACTCAAAATGATAACCGACCACGGACAAAAAGTAAGATATTATCACGATATTATAGGGTGTAACTCGAGATTGGATACCATTCAGGCGGCCGTCTTGAATGTGAAATTGAAACGGTTGGAAGAATATTCCAAGGCGAGATACGAAGCGGCCACCCGATACAAAGAACTTTTGTCGGGGATAGATAATATAATACTACCGTACGAATCGGATTGTACCGACCACGTTTACCATCAATTTACGGTACAGGTACCACCCGAGTCGAGGGATAAACTTAGAGAGTACCTTGCAAAGAAAAATATAGCCTCCATGACATATTACCCCATGTCTTTGAATAATCAGAAAGCCTTTGCCGGAATCTCCAAAATAAGGGTTCCGCTTACCAACTCAGAAAAGCTTGCCGGAAGCGTCCTCTCCTTACCTATGCATACCGAACTCACTCCGCAGATTCAAGAGACGATCTGCGCTGCAATCAGAGCCTTTTTTGAAGGGGAATAGTTCTGCCCATTCAGTCAATACTATTATAACGACAGAATAAAGCTAAAACTAAACTGATTGAGTCCTGTTGTTTTTAGAACTCAATCCGTTAAATTTAATTAAGAAACTGTCCAACTTTTGGGGAGCAGATCACCAAAGTCGTTGGGTCTGTCGATATTCTAGAGAGCCTATAGATTGGAGTGTTATCGTGATATTCGGCGAATGGTTTTCCTATTTATGTAGCGAAGATAGTCAAAAATTATCGGCAGGATTTTGCAATTCTGGCAATCGCTTCCTCTTTGCCGATCAGCGCCATTATATCGGCTATACCGGGCCCTTTTGATTCGCCGACGAGGGCGAGGCGTATACAATTCATGACCGATCCCATCTGGAATCCATTTTCTTTAATATAGTGATGAAGTTCCTCATCTATATTCTCTTTTTCGAATGGTTCAAGGGAGGATAAAAGAGTTGTTATTCCTTTTAAAATGGTCGGAGTATCTTCTCTCCAGAATTTATCTTTTATCTTCTGGTCATATTTTACGGGTGCAATAAAGAGATAGTCCGATAGCGGCCACAAGTCGGTCAATAGTACAGCTCTGTCGCGAATAAGCTCGATTGCATTTTCTATATATTCCGAACTGCATTCGATACCTTTGGAATTTAGTGTGGCTGTTAAATATTTTGCCAACAGCACCGAATCTTTTGTCTTGAGATACTCTTGATTGAACCAGCGTGCTTTTTCCGGATTGAAACGGGCTCCCGATTTTACAACCCTCTCTATGGAGAATGCTTTTGTCAGTTGTTCCAATGTAAATAACTCCTGTTCGGTCCCCGGATTCCACCCCAAAAATGCCAACATATTTATGAAGGCATCGGGGAGGTAACCCTCTTCGCGATATCCTTTCGAAATATCACCTTCCGGAGTTATCCATTCTAGAGGGAATACCGGAAATCCGAGACGATCGCCGTCCCGTTTGCTTAACTTCCCTTTACCGTCAGGTTTGAGTAGGAGGGAGAGGTGTGCAAAATTTGGTCGTATATTGTTCCATCCGAATGCATCATAAAGCAGGTAGTGGAGAGGAAGAGAGGGAAGCCATTCCTCTCCGCGGATAACATCGCTTATCTCCATTAACTTGTCATCCACTACATTTGCAAGATGATATGTAGGGAGTTGGTCTATCGCTTTCCAGAGTACTTTATCATCGAGGGTAGAGGTGTTTACTTCGATATCTCCCCTTATAAGGTCGTACATCTTTACGGTGTGGTCTACGGGCATCTTGAATCGGATGACCCAGTTATTGCTATCTGCCACTTTGGCTGCCGTCTCCTCTTTGGAAAGACGCAGCGAGTTATCCATTAATTCGCGGATAGTATGGTTATATATAAAAGCCGATCCTGTTGATTCGGCCTCTTTACGTTTGATGTCAAGTCTCTCCGGAGTATCAAATGCATAATATGCATATCCTTTTTCGATCAGCTCTTCGGCATATTTGCGATATATACTCTTTCTTTGCGATTGCCTGTATGGGGCAAATCTATTATTATCGTCGGCGATCTCTACGATTTTTCCGGCTAATACCCCCTCATTGGGTGTGATTCCGCACCATTCTAACGATTTAATGATATACTCCTCAGCTCCAGGAACAAATCTTTGCGAATCGGTATCCTCTATTCTCAATATGAAATCTCCTCCGCGTTGTTTTGCATAGAGATAATTATAGAGCGCTGTCCTGACTCCTCCTATATGCAGAGGTCCTGTTGGGCTGGGTGCAAAACGCACACGTGTTCTTCTGTTGTCATTCATGATTAATCCTGTGTCTGATGTAGAAATGAGTTGTCGGACAGGATTTGCTGATTGCCGTCGATATCCTCTAATCTAAACGAATCGCTCTCTTGTGCCGGAGGGGTTTTTATAGAAGGAGTCTGTTGCTGCTTCAATTTCATCTGTTTCCTTATGTATGCCGGTTGATTCTCATATTGAGTGATATCCTCTCCCTGCTCTATAATCAGAGCCGGTTTCTCTTTAGGAACACTATCCTCTTCGCTTTCGGTGTTATTATTATCGGCAGAGGTTGCCGCAATATGTATGTTTTTATCATGCGGAGGGTTTGCAACGGTTATGACTCTTCCTACATTGCTCTCTTTGACGCTGTTCGATCCGAAGAGTGGATACGACTTTGTGTCTTGACTTGGTTGATATTCTCCGTTGGAGCCGGATTTTTCGCCCAAAGTAACCGACTCTACAATCTTGCCCCCCGACGAAGATATCTGAGGAAGGGCGTTCATGTCAAATCCTGTTGCAACAACAGTTATGCTTATGGCTTCACCTATTGCGGGATCGCAGACTACGCCTCTTTTAAAGTTTTCGGCATTGCCTCCTGTGAATTCGCGGATGTAATCCATTATTTGTGAGAGCTCTGCCATAGTAAGCCCATAGTCGTTGCTTGAAGTTATATTGACCAATACATTTTTGGCCGATGTGAGATCGAAGTCATTAAGTAACGGAGATGAAAAGGCCTCTTCGACAGCTTTGATAGCCCTGTTTTCGCCTTTGGCGCTTCCGCTTCCCATTAGAGCCATGCCGCTGTTATTCATTACCATACGTACATCTGCAAAATCCACATTTATGAATCCCGGGCGGGTGATAATCTCCGCAATTCCTTTTACGGCTGTATTTAAAACGGAGTCTGCTCTCGGGAAAGCATCGAATATTGAGAGATCCCCGAATATTTTGTATAACTTTTGATTGTCTATTATAAGCAGGCTGTCTACATGCTTCTCCAATTCATTTATGCCCATGATTGCCCGTTTCAGAAATTCGTTTCCTTCGTCCCTGAAAGGTAGTGTTACTACCGCTACGGTCAAAAGCCCCAATTCTCTGGCAACTTGTGCTATTACCGGTGCTGCACCCGTTCCGGTACCTCCTCCCATACCGGCGGTTATAAATACCATCTCTGTTGGCTCTCCGAGCGATTCCCTTATTTTATCGATACTTTCGAGTGCAGCTTTACGTCCCTGTTCAGGATTACATCCGGCGCCCAGGCCGCGAGTCAGAACATTTCCAAGTTGTAATTTGTATGGTACCGGGCTCGCTGAAAGCGCTTGGGTGTCGGTGTTGCAGATTATGAAATCCACATCCTTTATTCCCTGACGGAACATTTGGTTTACGGCATTGCACCCTCCGCCGCCCACTCCGATGACTTTTATTATCGATTTATTGTCTTCCCAGTTGACAGGTAAATACTCTTTCATTACGCTTCATTATTAGTTGTTGAGCCGAATATACCATCAAATATGGTGCTGCCGAATATATTTCCGCTACCTCTATTGTCTCCTCCGGTATTATTCTTATTCTCTTTTATCTCTTTAGGCACTTTTGTCTTTGTCCCTCCAAGTCCTCTGAATTTTATTCCGTGCCTCTTTTTCCCGTTGTCTGCTTCTACTAATTCGACATCCTCGAACAGGGTTCCGGTGTTTTGGGATGTTGCCTGTACTTCCATCTTAGCAGCCTCTCTTCTCTTTTCGGCTTCGACGCTCTCTAAACCTAGCATTATAAGTCCGACTGCTGTGGCCAAACTCGGCTTTGCAGCCTCTCTCGGAGAGTCGTAGCTAAGGTTGCCCGGGAAGGCTATCCTGGTATCATAACCTGTTCTGTATCTCATATATTGACAGAGATTAGAGAGATCTCCACCGCCTCCGGTTATCACTATACCGGCGCGAAGCCTCTCTTTGTAACCTGAGTTCTCTATCTCGTACATAATAGCTTCAATAATCTCATCTACCCGAGCCTCTATTATACCTGCTATTACTTTGAACGATACTTCGCGCGACTCGCGTCCTCCTATACCGGGTATTATAACAGTCTTATTATCGGGGGCATATTCGCTATAGCACGATCCGTATTGAATTTTAATCTGTTCGGCATTCCTGAGGGATACACCACATCCCTGACGTAGGTCTTCGGTTATCGAATTTCCACCGAACGGTATAACTGCCGTATGTCTTATGATATTGTCTTCGTATATCAGCAGATCTGTCGTTCCGCCTCCTATGTCTACCATAGCAACACCAAGTTCCATCTCATCTTCAGTCAATACTGCCTTTGCAGAGGCCACCGGTTCGAGTATGAGCTCCTTTAATTTTAGCCCGGCTCTGTTTATTACCAATCTGCTGTGTTCTACCGAATTGATTTTTCCTATGAAGAGCTTGTAATCGCCCTCTATTCTGGTTCCCGTCATCCCCGTTGCCGACTGTACCCCTATATGGTCATCGACATTGTAGGTCTGCGGAATTACATGCAAAATCTTCTCTCCGGCATTTACCCTTGAATTTGCCATCTCTTTCATCATCTCATCTACTTCGTTTTCTGAGATAAGCTCCTCCGAATATCCTCTGTTTCTGCTTATTCTGGCTGTTACGCACTTTATATGCTGACCTGCAATTCCTACATAAACCTCTTTTATCTCTATAGGATGCTCTCTTTTAATATCCTCTATAAGTGGCAGCATCGAATCGAGTACATTCTGAATGTTTACCACCTCTCCTCTCATCACCCCCTTTGAAGGCGCCTCGCGGAGCGCGATAATTTTAATTCCCGATTCGGTCTTCTCTCCGATTAATGTTACGACCTTTGTGGTGCCAAGGTCGATGGCTGCAATATAGTTATTCATATCGTTAAATTTTAGACTGTTTATCATCCCTTTTTTTACATACCAATTGATTGCTGAAACTCAGATCAACACTCGCATATTTATCCCACCCTTCGGACGGGATAATCTTATCGTAAAACGTGCGGAGTTTCATAAATTTATACTCTATATTTTCGGGTTTCCCGAAAATTATATCGACCATTCCCACCCTTGGAGTGAACAACAGTCTCCCTTTTTTGTCAACGTAAATCTGTTCTATCATTGTATTCCAGAACTCCTCTTTTTCGAGTAGAATCCCAAGTTTGAGCATATCGTATCCCCACTTGGCATTATCTGGGATATCCCCCCGGTAGTTGGCCGGAATATCGATTGGGATCTCTCCGGTTACGATGGGTACATACGATGTGAAACTGCTCATAAGTGGGAATATGTATGCATTGTCGTCTATGTAAAATCCTCCGCTACCGGTTTGAAGGCGCAATACCGGTTTACGCTGTGTAATATCTATCGTTAGCGTTCCCTGCGTAGTTACGCTGACTTGTGAAACTTTTATGGCTGTCTTGTTGTTAAACAGATTTTCAAGTTCGTACTGATTTATATCTTTCACCCGACTCTCATTCATTATAATTCCAGCTTGAGAGAGGATGGTTGAAATATCGGTTCTGTTTACAAATCTGTTTTGCGCGCTGTCGAGTACATTTACTTTGAGTTCTCTGCAGACTGTTGCTGTGCTCTCCTGTCCGACCAATTCTGATACAAAGAAGAAGTAGGCGGCAAACAGAGTTGCCACCAAGAGATAACCTGTATATATCAATATCTTCCTAAACATTGTAGCGTTTTTCGAGGTATTCGGTTATCGGTTCTACAAAGCGGTCTATATCTCCGGCGCCCAGAGTTATGATAATATCCCTATCCTTCGAGGATATCTCTTCCATTAGCCTCTCTTTGGTTATGAGCATTTTATCTTTGATGGTTACATTGTCTAGTATTATTTTTGAGGAGATGCCTTCAATCGGTAGCTCGCGGGCAGGATATATATCGAGCATTATGAGTTCGTCGAGTTTGCTCAGGCTCTCCGCAAATCCGACTGCAAAGTCACGAGTTCTGGTATATAGGTGCGGCTGGAAGATTCCGGTTAACCTCCTTTTTGGAAAGATATTGCGGATAGAACTTATTGAAGCCGCAATCTCGCTCGGATGGTGCGCATAGTCGTCTATATAGGCGCACTCAGGAGTATTTACCCTTATATCAAACCTCCTCCCGATCCCT
>JGI994J12354_10006072_pt1 | contig 10190 bp, 10 predicted proteins | sample IntmicLarv3ML3BL_FD_12354 | JGI IMG/M metagenome (IMG submission 12354)
TGNTGTACTTAGCGATGATTGACATCACGAAAAAATGGACAGGAAAACGCAAGGACTGGGGTCAAATCCATTCCCAGCTTGAAATATTTTTCGCAGACAGATTACGACTTTACACAATCTTCGGGATATTCCCTATGTTATGTTAAAAATGAACACTTCCTTTTGAGCGATGTGCTTTAAAGGAAGTGTTTTTCTATTCTTTGCTATATATCTTCAGCCCATTAATGATATGTATTATTAAATCCTTGTCTTTTTGTGATAGATTAGCTATTAAGCTGTCTAAAAACATATCCCTGCGGGTATCCTCTTTAGTCGCTGCTGTTTCATCAAACAAAAGATAGTTGATATCTATAGTAAGTACATTTGCTATATTCATTATAGTTTGCAGGCTTGTTGTCATAAGGTTTGTTTCCAGCTTAGCAATTGCATTTGTCGATATATTTATTTTTTCGGCAAGCGCTGCTTGTGTCAGGTTTGCGTGCTGTCTGGCTTCTCGTATCCTTTTCGACATAGTTTTATAATCTAACTTATACTTATATTCCATACAATGCACCTCCTATTATATAGAATACATCAATCTATACAACATATAAATTGAGCATAAACAAAATAGAATACTGACTGTAAATCCATATTGATGTATAATCTGTTAAGCAATCTAAAAACTAAAATAAATTCAGGAGGATTCAAAATAGAAAATCAAAGCAACGGCGGAGAAAGAAGGGCACTGAATATTCCCATAGGCTCCAGGTTTCCGCTCTATGCGGGAATTTGTATGCTGATTGGCATTTGTGCATTAGCTACGCAAAGTCTAAATATCGGGATTTGCAGCTTGTTAGCGATTATATCGTCCATCTCATTTGCAATATTGGCTTTCTTGCCCAAAAAGAACATAAAATTTTTTTTAGTTCCTGCGATTCTCTATGCGCTATGTCTATTCTATTATATCCCCGGATTAATCGAATATATGCAAAGATCCGGAAGTATCGACATTCTTTATATTATATATTCACTTCTTTACATTGCTCTGCCCATTATCCTGGTTTTGATCAATACGAAAAAGATACATAATAAAATGGTTTTGATCATCTGTAGCGGCGCTATATTTGCAATCAACATATATTATGGCAGTAAAAGTTTACTTGAAAATGTGCTTTATATAATTCCGTACATTTGCTATTCTGCGTCTTTCTTCCTGCTATCGTTAGGACTTGATAACAACCCTAATAAAAAATATTATGCGGATATAAAAGCGGAACAGGCAAGCAAAGCACATACAAGCGAAGCACATACAAGCGGAATGCGAAACGCAAAAAAGGTTGCAGCGTCTAAATTGGTGCTGTTGTACCTGTTCACCTGCGGCATATATCCTTTGGTTTGGTACTACAAAACCACTCGGTATCTAAGGCAGTATTCAAACGAAAACCCAGGCGGCGCAATCGGCGAGTTTTTGCTTATCCTGTTCATTCCGTTTTACTCAATATATTGGTTTTACAAGTATTCCAAAATACTGTATAACGAAAAAAGAGCAAGCGGAGAATAGTGCGAGGATTTTACAAACGTACACTTGATTTTAGCTATTTTTGTCAGCATTGTGGCAGTCATTATGATGCAGGCGCGTATCAATGAATTAATAGACATAAAAGCGGGTGTTACGCCGCAAGGAAACGATACCCGATCAGTAGATAAGGAAACAGCAGCGGCAGAAGTGCTGCTAAAATTCAAAGAATTGCTGGATAGCGGTGTTATCACACAAGCGGAGTTTGACGAGAAGAAGAGGCAGCTGCTTGGGTTATGATCCTTGGCGAGTAAAAAAATAAAAAACAGCAAGAGGAAGTTAAACCACTCTCGCTGTTTTTTTGTTTGGTGATCCATCCGCGACTCGAACGCGGGACACCCTGATTAAAAGTCAGGTGCTCTGCCAACTGAGCTAATGGATCATATGGTTGGGATGGCAGGACTCGAACCTACGAATGCCAGAGTCAAAGTCTGGTGCCTTACCGACTTGGCTACACCCCATTATATGAATTGTTTTAAATAAAAACAATTCTGTATCGCTTCACCGCATAGCGACAAAACAGATAATATGTGGGGTGGATAATCGGAATCGAACCGACGACCTCCAGAGCCACAATCTGGCGCTCTAACCGACTGAGCTATACCCACCGCATAGAATTGCAGCCTTATATACTGCCAAATATGGCTTACTGCACTTGTGGCGTGCCTGAAGGGATTCGAACCCCTGACCTACTGCTTAGAAGGCAGTTGCTCTATCCAACTGAGCTACAGGCACATATATTATTAAGTTATCCAAACTGTAGCTCAGTTGTACTGAGACTACAGGCACATATCAAAACATATATTGCCGCACTTTTTCCAGCAACTATGATATTATATACGAAAATGATACCTATGTCAATAGCCAATTACATAGTTTTTAATATTTTTTTGTACAAACCCGATAAACGCTATTCTACACAAATCAAATCCTTTATATCCCCAAACCGCTTTGTGCCAATACCGGGTATCTTTGTAAGCTCACGTATATCATAGAACTCGCCTCGCTTTTCTCGGTAGTCTATAATGCGCTTGCTAAATGATGGTCCGATACCGGGCAATGTTTCCAGCTGCGCAGCTGTAGCCGTATTGATGTTTATCTTTTCAGGCGCATCTACATTATTGTTCGCGCTCAAATCCTCATATGGTTCAACGCTCGATGGTTCAGCAGCCTCCGCTTCAGCTGAAACAGTCTCCGCAGAAACAACTCTAGCAGAGTGCGATTCAACCGTTCGCTCACTTTGCGCAGTTCTATCAATAATAATAGGTGTCTTGTGCTTATTATAATGCGGCACAATCAGAAACGCAAAAGCTATAGCCATAGCGCCGAAAAAAAGAACCACTCTCGTATGTTCATTAAGAAATTTATTGAATCGCATAAACGAATCTCACCCTCTTTTTCAATAATCTTAGAAATTCCACCTAAGAATATAGGCTGTTTTCAGCGAACAACGAAAATAACATCTCAAACAGTCTATACCAGTGTAGCAGAACTGTTGAAAAAAGTCAAGTTTTTTCAGCGGCGCTCGCGATGATTTCGCTGAATACTAAAGAGTTGCTGTAGCAGAACAAGTGTAATAAATTATATCAGGGGCGATAAAAAAGCATTAACAAGACATCAAATCTGCATTTAACAAAAAAAATATTTTTTATTGAAATAAATGTGTTGACGTAGAGGGAAATATGTACTATAATGTTAGAGGTGTTTGAGTTTGGAGTAAGTTCAAGCTTAAGCAGAAACAATATCGGGATGTAGCGCAGCTTGGTAGCGCATCTGGTTTGGGACCAGAGGGCCGCAGGTTCGAATCCTGTCATCCCGACCACCTAAAACGATAAGTTTTAGTATAAAATAACTATCTGAAAGGGTAGTTATTTTTATGCAATATTCCTGCTTTATAAGGTTTTTGCATTTTAGCCTTAATCTCTGTTTACATTTGCACTGGTAGTGGAGACTAAAGCGCGTGCGAGGTTTCTATTTCCCACTAAAACTATGCACCTATATTTAACAGATACGATAGCCGTTAAATTTTAATAAGGTATCCGTTGAAAATTTGACTTCCAAATTATTTTTTGATGTACTATTAATCGTAGAAAATTTGTATTATACACAGGAGTAAAGTATATGAACATATTTGAAATTAAGAAAACAATGCATGAAAAGGATATTCCGGCAGAAGTAATTGAGCAGTTTGTTTTTCCGAAAGTTGAAACAGGAACACCGGAAGAAAAAATTGAGTTTGTAAATCAAATGGATAAGTTGCTTACGAAAGAGAATATTCTTTTAATTATGGAAGAACAAGGTTGTTCTAAAGATGAGCACACTCTCGAAGCAAAGTCAAAATTCAAAGGAAAAACTCTTGAAGAACGAATTAAAATATTAAATACAATTTGTAAAGAAGAAGCACCTGATAGCAGATTAAATGAAGACGGAACTGTAAGTATATTTTGGGAATTTAAAGAAAACGATAAATATAAATGCGTATGCCCTATTATGAGCAAATTGTCAGAACCAACTGCTGTTTCTCTTACGTTTTGTGGCTGTTGTAGCGGACACGTAAAATATCATTTTGAACAGGATACGGAAGTGAAGCTACGACTCATAGAAACAGTATCTTCTCCGTTAAATTCAAATGGTGAAAAACGTTGCGAGCATCGTTTTGAAATAGTAAGTTCTATATAGTATAAACATTTTCTAAATATGTTCTGAAATGATTTACACCTATAAAAATGCACCTACGGAAAGATGCACCGACAAATGCACCTATTTCGAGGTTTTGTGGTAGCCGTTAAATTATACTAAAACTTATCATATATGACAAACGGAATGGTAGTAAACACTACTTAAGTGTTTACTACCATTCCGCTTTTTTTACACAATTTTTTTCTGACTTGTTATGTTCATACATATATTGATTCTGCGTCTTAGCGTTTGGCTCTTTGATAATTTACATATGACAGTTTAATTATTCCGCTGCCATATCCTCATACACTGCATTGATAATATCTCCGATTGCAATTTGCGCAATATCAGAGTTAGGGCTTTTAGTGGGATATTCCGTGAATACCGAAAAAGACACCACTCTCCCGTCAGGCAATTCCATAAAACCTGCAAGTGCAGATGTAACTGACGGCTGCATCTTCCCGTCGGGGGATTTTGTCGCAGCATTAAGTGTGCCGGGTTTGCCAAAAGCATGACCTGATGCAGACAAATTTGAGCTAATGCTATTCAATCCGTCATAGCCCATAATACATAAGGTAGATACATACTCCTTATAATACGGCGATGTATATATGTGATTCAGGAAGTTTGTATAGTCATCAGGGGAATAATATATCTCTAAAACCTCATGCAAATTTTCAAGGTTTGAATTTGTAACAACATTGGTCTTACGGAATAAATCCGCTTGCATTTCATAACCCTTCATTTTTGCGTTTTTAGATTCGCCGCCCACAATCGCGCCGATAATATACGGCCACGCTGCCGTGTGCATATTAGAGCTTAATTTCATCATAGGCAAAAGCTGGTCAGATAGCGGAGGGGAAACAATCTCTGCAACCTTATTCTCATCGGTATAGTTCACGGACAAGGAATCAAAATCATGAGAACCGAGCAAGTCAACATTCGATACAATACCATTCTCTTCCAAAATCATTTTCAAAGCGGTTTCCGTAAAGTGTTCCGGCTCGGGAATAATGTAAGCGCTTAATATCGGCGAATCACCCCGTGCAACTGTTCCTGAAAGTGTAACGGTATAAGTGCCGTCCGTATTCTTTGTTTCGTTTTCAAATACCAACCCTTGAGAAAATTGTCCTCCGCTTGTCGTTTTAACGCCTGATGAGCTTGCGCTATCTTCGTTTGGCTTGCCTGTCGTGGTTTCGTTGACAATGGTTACATAGGGCGTATCGGGCATGATTTGCAAAATGGCAGAATCTCCTTCTTTTTCGCCCGGTGTCACCCAAATATCAATAATGTTATCGTTAATAACAATAGGAGAAATGCTGTATTCGCCAAGAGTATTATCTCTGCCGCCACGGAACAGCGAATCATCGACTATGATGTTTCCCTCTATTTTCGTAATTCCGCTTGCCGCAATCTGCCGTGCAAATTCGTAAAGTGAACCAAGCGGATTATCCGACACGGGGACGGCATCCTTCGCCCCGTAATAGGTATGGTCTCTCGACGGAATATTTAACGTGCCGTCTGCGTTTACCCGTCCGCCCAAAAGCAAATCTCCGCTTGCTTGCAGAATTAAATCACCTTTTAATACGCCGTCTTCAACCAATCCTGTTTTATAGATTTGTGTATGAAATTGAAAATCTGCGCCAAGTGCTTCAAGCACTGTTCCAGCCGTAAAAGTTTTCAGTGCGGAAGCAGGACGATAAAATTGTTCACGGTTTAACGAATATACCACCTCGTCTGTTTCGGGCAAATAAAATTCCATACCCCAACGACCGTCCTCGAAGTCCGGGCGATTTATAATTTCTTTAATAAGGGAATCCAGTGCCGCATTTTTTTGAGTATTTGCAATCAATGCGGCGGCTTCCTCGTATGTCATACCGTTTTTGCTGTTGCTCGGTATATCTGATTTATTCGCATTGCTTTCAAACATATATGAAATAGCTTCTTGCGCCCACTGCGAAACATTGTCACTATCGGAAAATTTTTCATACTCATTTCCATTGTATGGAGCAAGTCCGAAATTTCTTAGCAGCATTACATAACACATTTCAACGGTCACTGCGTTGTCGGGAGCAAAAATATCATTTCCAACGCCCGAAACAACACCTTTTTCATAGAGCGAGGTTATTGCTGCCGATATGTCGGAAGGCACATCTGAAAACGGACAAGAACCGCTCGGTTCCGGCTTGCCGTTTGCCTCGTAAAGCATTTGTGCAAATTCGCTGCGTGTAATAACAGTGGCCTCGTCTGCCGCATTAACGCCGACCATTCCAATGCAAAGTATCAATGCCAGTGTAAGTGCCGTAAGTCTAATTATTTTATTCATTAAAATTCATCCCTTCTTTATTAGATAATTTGTGGTATTCTTCACCATTTAGCAACCTACCGTTTCTGATGCCAATCACTTTATCCGCAATAGCGGTCACGTTCTCGGAATGCGTAACGATGATAACGCACTTATTTTCCTCATGTGCCAATCGGGTAAGTATGTTCAGAACATAGCCCTCTGTTTCAGCATCGAGATTTCCTGTCGGCTCGTCCGCTATAATTAAATCAGGATTATGTGCTAATGCCCGTGCGATGCCGACACGTTGTTGTTCACCGCCCGACAGCTCCAAAATTTTGCGGTCTGCCGTTTCGCAGTCAATCCCTACCTTTTCAAGTAAAGTATAAGCAAAATCTTTTTTTGCTTTTCTGTCTTTTGTTTTGCTTTCGCTGATGTTCATTGAAAGTGTAATGTTATAAACCGCCGTAGAATTTAAGAGCAAATTATACCCTTGAAAAATGATTCCAACGCTTTTAGCACGATAGTCATCACGGTCAATTTCTCTAAGGCTTTGTCCGTTGTAGAGGATATTTCCGTCCTTGCATATATCAAGCCCTGAAATCAGCGATAATAAGGTGGATTTTCCTGCGCCCGATTGTCCGATAACTGTGTAAACCTTGCCACGTTCAAATTCGGCACTGATTCCTTTTAATACAGCTTCCGAACCACCCTCATAGCGATACGCCACATTTTGCAATTCCAAACATTTCATATTTTTTCATCACCTCCTAATTCCGCTCCATCAAGATTTTGATGGGTTCATATTTTGTGATTCGGCTTATGGATACGGATCCCGCAACAGATGCCAGTAAAATTGAGATAGCGAAAATCTCTAAAGCGGTTATGCCGTCTACCGCCACCTTGATACTCTCAACTGAAACGGCAGACTGCATTTGTCCTGCGAGCAATGTATCAGAAACAGGCTGTAAAAGCAGTGTTCCTGCACCCATACCGATAGCAAAGCAAATACAAGTAACGACGATGATTTCAACCCAAAGCCCAAGAGCCACCTTTTTCTTTTTCATACCCATTGCCCGAAGTACGCCAATTTCATATTTCCGTTCTCTGATAGCGATAACGGATAATAAAATCATAATGGCAGCACCGAATACCAACACGATAATCAGGAAAGTCAAAGAAACACTTTGCAGACCTTCTACGGGTGCAGTCATTCGCAAATAACTTGCTTCATCGGTGCTAACCTTATAACTGTCAGGCAATCCCTGCGCTCTAATTTCCGCTTCAAAGTCGGATAACATTTCCGGCGATTTCAAATAGTAAACGGCATTTACAGCAACACCCGACAAACTACCTCGCTGTGTGTTCAATACCGTATCAAAGGTTGTGAGTATTTCATTACGGCGGTTTCGATAAGCGAATTGGTCGCCCATTGCGCCATACTCGTCTGTAACATCATAATATGTGCCTACGACTGACAAGGGTATTTCTGTTTCTTGTATTTCGCCGTCTGCGCTATACAGTTCAGCCGTTATGGAAATGGTATCACCTATGATAAGCCCATTAAGCTCCGCAAAATCTGTACTAACAATGCACTCGCCGTCAACTTCCGGCATTTTGCCGTCCGCAAGCTGACGGTTTTTTTCGCCAAAGTCGGCAAAATAATCACCACGCAAACGCATAGTGGCATTTTTCAAATCACCGCCATAGGTATAAGTTCCACTAGATGTGGTAGGATTGCTCTTATCACTTTGACCGATTGCGGATAAATTTGCACTGTAGCAACCAAGTGAGCTTGACAATTCAGCCGACTGCAGATAGTCAGATTGTGCAAAATTTAGAGTTTGTTCGGGGGTAATCACATCTGTTTGTGTTTTATCTGCACTGCCGCCGACTTGTTGCGTTTTAGGTGAAATGGAAACTTCACTTCCAAAGAGGGTCTTATAGTCCTCAATAATGGAAGTGGAAGTGTTGTATATCGCCATCCCAATTACCGTTGTTGCAATGACAGCAAATATAATCACACCAAGCAGGATGTTACGCCCTTTGTTTTTCACCACATTAAGCAGGGCATTTTCAATTACATACATAATCTGCCCCCCTCAATGCTTATTGTGACCGGGCATCTGTCGGAAAACACCCTTGTCAACAGCCCAAATTTCATCTGCAATGGTAGTAACACGCTTTGAATGGGTTACAATAATCACGCATTTGTTCTCACGGTGTGCAAGATGTGTAAAGATTTTCAATATACTTTCCTCTGTTGCCTTGTCAAGATTTCCCGTGGGTTCATCTGCAATAATCAATTTGGGATTATGCGCTAATGCCCTTGCGATGCCGATACGTTGTTGTTCGCCGCCGGAGAGCTTCAAAATCTTTCGGTGTGCTTTTTCTTTGTCAATGCCTACCTTTTCCAGTAGGGCATAGGCTTTTGTCTTTTTATCACGGTCTGTCACGCCGCTAATGCTCATTGACAGCAGAATATTGTCAATCGCTGTTGCGTTGGTCAACAGATTAAATCCTTGAAAGATAATTCCGGCTTTTTTTGCCCTATAACTGTTACGGTTGATTTCTGCCAAGTTTTCACCGTCATACTCAATTCGCCCCGTTGTGGCAACATCAAGCCCGGAAAGCAGAGAAAGCAGCGTAGATTTTCCTGCGCCTGATTTTCCAACAACGGTATAGACATTTCCGGCTTCAAACTGCATATTAACATCTTTGAAAATGGTCTTTTTGTTTTCCTCATATTGATACGAAACATTTTTCAATGCAAGTGTACTCATAATGATTGCCTCCCTAATTTCGCTCCCTGAGTATTTTCAGGGGTTCATATTTTGTAATTCTAATAATTCCAACAACACCTGACAGCGCAGCCAGAGCAAGAGCAATCATAATAATTTGCATAATTACGTCCGCACTAAGATTTACCCTAATGTCGCTGACAGGCTTATATCCGCTTGCATTGTCGCTTGTCTGTGTTTGCCCGCCGGACATAAGGAATTTACCGCCGCCGTCATCCGCTTCCGCGACCTTTTCAGCCGCCTCAACTTGCTGTGCCAATAAACTGTTCGCAATAGGTTGTGCGCTCACGCTTCCTATCCCCAATCCGATTACAAGACACAAAGCGGTAATCATGACCGCTTCCGAGAAAATACCAAGTGCGATTTTCCCTTTTTCCATACCTATAGCCCGTAGTACACCGACTTCATATTTGCGTTCTTTGATTGCGAGGTAGGAAATTAGCATAAGCACAATCCCGCCGAGTAGTAGAATGACAATCATAAATGTTGTCGCAACGCCTTTCAATCCGCTCATCGGAGTAGAAACCTTATCATAAGCACCCTGATTGACTGACACATCATAACCGTCCGGCAATCCCTTTGCCCTGACCTCAGCCTCGAACTTCGATAAGTCATCGGGATTTTTCAAATAATATTCCGTACTCATGTCCAGTCCATAGCTGTCCTCCCAACCAACAACAATTACTGTTTCAAAGCTCACAATAATTTCATTGCGGCGGTTGATATAACTTAATGAGCCATACATCGGATTTTCGTATTCATCGGTTGTGTCGGAATAAATGCCGACCACCTCCAGTGTATAGGCTTTTACGGGTGGGAACACCGAGTCTACTTGAATCGTATCGCCCACCGAAACGCTGTTGAGGTT
>JGI994J12354_10006073_pt1 | contig 10190 bp, 6 predicted proteins | sample IntmicLarv3ML3BL_FD_12354 | JGI IMG/M metagenome (IMG submission 12354)
CCGCCGCCACAATCTGCAGAAGCGGGTACAGGACGATAAGACTGGCTTGATCAATAAACATCCAAATCAGCATATCAATTATATAAAGCGACATGGACGCGATCAGCACGAAATTGGCGCCCAGCCGATCGGTAACCTTGCCCCAGAATTTATAGAAAATCAAGATTTGCAACACCGATGCGATAATGGACATGGCGTTGATAAAAGTGAAGCTGGAATGCAAATACCGCAGCAAATAGATTTGCGAAAAACTGGCCGCCACATACAAAAAGAAGTGAAACAGGCAGACAATCAACACATACATACGAAATGGCTTATTCTGCAACGGCATCAGAAACGCCTTGAAAATGCCACTTTTGGCTTTCAGCACTTCCATGCGCACATCGTCAATCCTGCCAAACATCAGAATCTCTATGCCGCCCACAATGCCCGCACATGCAAAAAGTATCACAAACGCAAGGTACTGGTTCGTCATTTGATCGACAAAATACCCTGCCGAAACCGGCAAAACGGCCGAAATTAACACGCAAAAAATCTGGCGGGTAGAGAAATACCGCCCCTTAATCTGTCCCGGAATCAACTCGTTAAACCACGAATTGAACGCAATGCCATTAACACCGGCAATGGTCTGCCCAATGATAAGAAATACAAAAATGATAGGCACCCGATACGGATCTGGCACAAACATCGGCACAAACGCAACCGAAATCAAAAAGACTTTACACATCGCATTCACGCACATCAGAAGCTTTTTACGTGTTTCCCGCTTATCAAGCAACGTGGAAAAGAAAATCAAAAAGATACCGCATATGCTCGGCAGTATAGGTACATAGCTTGTAATCGAATCAGGCGCGCCCAGATACAGCAAATAGCCCGACAAAAAAATGCCGCCTGAAAGTGTGCTGTACGCGGTGCCAAGCATGGCCTGCACAATAAACCGATCCATGTTTTTCTTGGCCGGGCTTAGCACAAGGTCGGGGTCGTTGTTATAAACAACGCGATTCAAAAGTCTTTTCCAAGTATTCAATTTTCAACAATCCTCCGCTAAAGTAATATATACCCTATCGAATCAAATCTAACACCAGCGGGACAAATCCGATAATCAAGCCAAGCAGCGCCCCAAGGTTTGTAATGGCGCTCAACTCTCGCTTGACAACCGACATAACCATTTCCTCCGCCTCTGCCACACTGAAGGAGTTCAGCTTATCCTCCACCATTTTAGTAACGTTTAGCGCATTAACAACATGCAGCCCGCCCTTTTCAATGGTCAGAAACAGAACGTCCAGCAGCCGCGCCTTCCACTTAACCTTATTCTCCGCACTAACGCACGCCAGCATTTGCGCAGGGGTCAGCCCGGTAAATTTGCCGCGCATCGCCTGTATTATCTTGGGGGCAAGCTGTTGCAGCTCATCCTTCAGCAACCCGAACACAAACGCCCCTGCCGTTTCTTCAAACGCAGGAAAGAGCTTCTTGATGCAGGCATAGGCATCAAAGCTTGCCAACCCGCCCGCCTTATCCTCCAAAAACGCGAAAACCTGATGGATCTGCGTTTCGCCGATTGCGGCCTGCGCCTTTGCCGAAAGCTTGTCAATCAACGCCTCACGCGCATTTTCGGGGATATGGGCAAACAGCGCCGCCACATCCTTGGCCAGCAGCTCGTCCGCCCAAAGGCCCAGCCGCGCTTGCAAGGCCGCCTGGTTCTCCGGTTCCGCGATATAAGCAAACAGTTTCTCTTTAATATTGTCGTATATCGAGTCATAGTGAACAAATATACCGATAAACCGCCCAAAATTTTGCTCCGCGATTTGGCTGACCATTTCACGCAAGGCGTTATCAAACCCGGGATACCGCTCAGGCAACGCGGCCAAGAAGGCAACGATATCGGGCGCTTTCCGCTCCAGCAGTGCCTTGGCCTCCGCAACCACATGCCCCGGAAGCACCTCACCCCACGTTTTACCGTCTGCGGACATTTCCGCCATAGTGTTGGCGGCAAAGCCGCGTAGGGCGGAGGGAAACGCCTCACCTTGTATATAGGTCAGCCCAGCTTCGCTTGCATACGCCTTAATGGCGTTATAAATCGACTCTACCGGCAGTGAGGCCTTGGGGGCTTGCAAAAATTGCGCCAGCTTCTCGGCCACTAAGCGTTCACACTCTGCCTGCAAGGCCGGGTTTGCCAGCAGTTTGCCAACGGCTTGCACCGCATAGCCTTCCACGCTGTCAAGCAACAAGTCCGCATCCCTACCCGTTACGCGCGCCGCCATGCTGTCAAGCGGCTCGTCCAACCCTTCCAGCGAGGCAAGACCCTCGTCGATGGCTACGGCAAGCTGCGCTTTTACCTCAGGCGACGCAATGGAGTTCATGAGAACGTCCTGCGTCAGCACATTGCGGCTTAACGTGTCGCCCATGGCCTTTGAGAGCTTTTGACGCTCCTTCGGGATAAGCCCCGGTGTAAACGGCAGCTTTATGCCGAAAATGCGTTTTTCCTCATGCGGGCGAAACAGCATTTTGATGGCCAGCCAATTCGTAAAATAGCCGATAACCGCGCCCACGAGGGGTGTTATCACCCAATCCATCCAAGTCATATGCCAAACCTTCCTTCATCGCATAATGGAGAGGCAGAACCCTTACTTGGGGCTAAACCCAAGCCGTCCGAAGATTTCGTCCTCATGTAATTTATACGACAAAGTCATCAAACTGTCTGTCAGATGCACATTCTCTACCACCACATCGGGCGGAGCCATCAAGTCTACATGCGAAAAATTCCAGACGCCCTTCACGCCTCCCTTAAACAAAACCTGCGCAATTTTGACGGAGTTGGGTTTGGGAAGTGTCAACACGGCGATGTCCACCGTGTTGTTTGCAAGAAACGCCTCAAGGGTGTCAATGTCGGCAATCTCAATACCGCGCACGGACAGGCCGATAAGCTTTGGGTTGATGTCAAAGAGCGCCGTGAAATGAAACCCGCGCTTTTCAAAATTGGTGTAATTTGCCAATGCTTGTCCGATATTGCCTGCCCCGCAGATAATGATGTTGTAAGACTTGTCAAGCCCCAATATCTTGCGGATTTCTTGATACAGCAGCTCCACATTATACCCATAGCCCTGCTGCCCAAAGCAACCGAAATTGTTCAAATCCTGGCGGATTTGCGAGGCGGTAATGTTCATGCGCTCACTTAACTCTTTTGAAGAAATACGCCCGACATCGTTGTCCAGCAAATCGCCTAAATAACGGTAATAACGCGGAAGCCGCTTCACAACGGCCAATGAGATTTTCTTGTCTGTATCCATGAGTACACCCCTTATAAAATCGATGCATACTGACGTGCTTCTCATTCTACCACGCCGTGGGATTCGGTGTCAACAACCCCGTACAGGAAAAGCAGGCTTGTCTTTACAAACGCGTGAAAATTTGAGATAATGGGATAATATCGGGACAACATATCAAAGGAGTTTATCATATGGTTTTTTCATGCAGAGGCATACAAAAAGCATTCGGGGTGGAAGAAATCCTCTCGGATGTGACATTTACCATACAAGACGGCGAGAAGGCCGCCATTGTGGGTGTAAACGGCGCGGGCAAAACAACGCTGTTTCGCATCATCACAAATGAGCTACAGCAGGACGCGGGGGAGCTTATCTTTCGCAAAGCCGCGCGCATCGGCTATTTATCACAAATGACGGAGCTTGACGCAAACAGCACCATCGAAGCAGAGTTTATGTCCGTATTTGCCGAGCTTACGGCGCTGGAGCAGGAAGTGCGGGCGGCCGAACAGGCCATGTCGGGGCTTGCAAACGATGCGCTTGAAGAGGCTATGGCCCGATACGCGCGGCTTTCTGACAGCTTTGAGGAACAGAAGGGCTATGAAGTCAAAAGCCGCGTGCGCGGGGTCATGAAGGGCCTGGGGTTTGACGATGCAGAGTTTTCTTTGCCAACAAAACTTTTGTCGGGCGGGCAGAAAACGCGGGTGTCCTTGGGCAAGCTTTTATTAACCTCGCCCGACTTGCTTTTGCTGGACGAGCCGACCAACCATCTGGATTTAGAGTCCGTGTCGTGGCTGGAGGATCAGTTTTTGAAAAGCTATCCCGGCAGTGTGCTTGTGATTTCGCATGACCGTTACTTTTTGGACAAAACAGTCACAAAGATTATCGAAATCGAGAATGGCCGCGCCGATGTGTACGAAGGCAATTATACTTATTTCGCCTATAAAAAGGAAATCGACCGAGAAATCAAGCTGAAGCATTTTATGGATCAACAGAAGGAAATCAAGCGCCAGCAGGAATTGATCCAAAAACTACGCTCGTTTAACAGAGAAAAATCCATCAAACGGGCAGAAAGCCGTGAGAAAATGCTGGCCAAGATCGAGCGGGCGGAACGGCCGGCCGATTTGCCGGACAAAATGCGAATTGTTCTGGAACCGTCCAAATTAAGCGGCAATGACGTGCTTATCGGTGAGAATGTGGGCAAAGCTTTTGATGGGGATGTGCTTTTTGCCAATGCGGATTTCGACATCCGACGTGGGGAGATTGTGGCGCTTATCGGGCCAAACGGCGTGGGCAAAACGACCTTGTTTAAGATGATTCTAAACCAGGCCTGCGAAACGGGCAAAATCAAGTTAGGCAGCAACGTGGAAGTCGGCTATTATGACCAGGAATACGCCACCCTTGATGAGGACAAAACCATGTTCGAGGAGATATCGGACGCGTATCCAAAGATGAAAAACGTGGAGATACGCAACGTGCTGGCGGCGTTTATGTTTACAAACGATGATGTGTTTAAGACCATAGGCACCCTGTCCGGCGGGGAACGCGGGCGCGTGGCGCTTGCAAAGCTGATGCTCGGCAATGTAAATTTTTTGATGTTGGATGAGCCAACCAACCATTTGGACATGTTTTCCAAGGAAATATTGGAGGAGGCGCTGCGCAATTATACAGGCACGGTACTGTATATCTCGCATGACCGTTACTTCATTAACAACACGGCGGAAAAAATCTGGGAGCTGTCGCCCGGCGGTATCACGGTGTATATGGGCAATTATGACTATTATATGGAGAAAAAGGAAACGGTACAAGCTGCCGCGCCGGAAGCTGTTGCGCAATCCGCATCCAAGGAAGATTGGAAACGTAAGAAAGAGGAACAAGCGGAAGAGCGCCGCAAACAGGCCAAAGCTGAGAAACTGGAAATCGAAATCGCCTGCCTGGAGGAAAAAATACAGGAGGTTGAAGCCAAAATGGCTACGGAAGCAGTCTACACAAACCCCTATGAGGCGCAAAAAGCGTATCAAGACAAGGCCGGGCTGGAAGAAAGCCTGCAAGCGCTGTATGAGGCGTGGGAGGACGCGATTAAACCTTTGTAGCAAACCAAACCTGCACAACAGCAGCCGATGCAAGCAACAGGCCTATGCGCGCCCCTTTGTAGGAAAGCATTGACAAACCGCTTATTTTATGGCATATTATTACAGAAGAGTTTCGCTCTGCAAACAGGAGAGTGTCACTCAATGCTAAATCAAAGGAAACAATGACTTGGGAGGGTTACGTATGAAAGATTTTTTTGCCAAGACTTCTGACGATGTGCTTAAAGCGTTTGAAAGCGACGCAAAAAAGGGCTTGACGAGCAAGCAAGCAGCGGAACATTTGCAGAAATACGGCGAAAACAAGCTGGAGGGCAAGAAGCCAAGAAGCATTTTTCTGATGTTTCTGGATCAATTCAAGGATTTTTTGGTCATCATATTGATTGTGGCGGCGATTGTTTCGGTCATCGTCAGCGGCGGACACTTCCTTGACGGCAGCATCATTATGGGCATCGTTGTGTTAAACGCCATCCTCGGTGTTACGCAAGAAAGCCGCGCCAACAACGCCTTGAAAGCGCTTAAAGAGATGTCCAGCCCCATGGCGAAGGTGGTACGCAACGGCGTGGTTGACAAAATCGCCTCCAACCAAATCGTGCCGGGCGATATCCTTATGCTTGAGGCGGGCGACTATGTACCCACCGATATGCGCTTGATTGAAACGGTAAACTTGAAAATCGACGAAGCCGCGCTGACGGGCGAGTCCGTTCCATCTGAAAAACGCGCGGAAGCAATCCTTGCGGCAGATGCGGGCATCGGCGACAGAATCAATTCCGCGTTCATGGGCACGGTTGTCACATACGGCCGCGGCATCGGTGTGGCGGCGGAAACGGGCATGGATACACAAATGGGCAAAATCGCGACCATGCTGACGGATACGGAAGAAGAAGTTACCCCCCTACAGAAAAAGCTTGACGATTTAGGCAAGCTCCTCGGCATTGTGTGCTTGGCGGTTTGTGCGGCCATTTTTGTGCTGGGGCTTTGGCGCGGCGGCGACTTGCTTGAGATGTTTATGACGGCTGTGGCGCTGGCTGTGGCCGCCATCCCTGAAGGTTTGACGGTGGTTGTCACGGTTATCCTTGCCATGGGTATGCAGAAGATGGTTAAATCAAACGCCATCATCAAGCGCCTAAGCGCGGTGGAAACCTTGGGCAGCACAACCGTCATTTGCAGCGACAAAACAGGCACTTTGACACAGAATAAAATGACGGTGGTAAAACTTTTCGACGGCAAGCAAAACTACGAAGTCACCGGCACGGGCTACGGCTCCGAGGGTTCTATTTTGCTGAATGAGCAACCCGCCCAGAGCAAAGGCTTGGGCAAACTTTTACAGGGCGCCGCGCTTTGTAATGACGCGATTTACAAGCAAGAAGAAAGCCGCATCATCGGTGACCCGACCGAAGGCGCGCTTCTGGTTGCAGCACAAAAATATGGCATCGAGGACGAATCCACGCGTGAAACATTCCCGCGTTTGCAAGAAATTCCGTTTGATTCGGACAGAAAGCTGATGTCCACCTTCCATTCGATCGACAGTGTAACCGTAATGTACACAAAGGGCGCGCCGGACGAGGTGCTTCGCCGCAGTGTGGCATCCTATGAAAACGGCGAGATTGTGCCTATGACGGATACAATACGCGAAACCATTTCCGCGCAGAATAACGAATATGCCGAAAACGCGCTGCGTGTGCTGGCGGTGGCCTACCGCCCGATGGACGAAATCAAAGGGCTTGACTCGGAATCGCAGGAGCGCGACTTGATTTTCCTTGGCCTTCTGGGCATGATTGACCCGCCTCGTGACGAGGTGCGTGACGCGATTGCCGTTTGCAAAACCGCCGGCATCGGCGTCAAGATGATCACGGGCGACCATAAAACAACCGCCTCCGCCATTGCCGCCGATATCGGCATCGTAACCGACGGGGCGCTGGAAGGCCGCGAACTAAACGACATGTCGGACGAGCAGCTGCGCGAAGCAGTCAAGCACATCAGCGTGTTCGCGCGCGTATCGCCCGAGCATAAGGTACGCTTGGTGGATGCAGTTCGCGCCAACGGCAACATCGCTGCCATGACGGGCGACGGCGTAAACGATGCCCCGTCGCTCAAGCGGGCCGACATCGGTGTTGCTATGGGCATTACCGGCACCGACGTTTCCAAGGAAGCGGCGGACATGATCTTGACAGACGATAACTTCGCCAGCATCGTAAAGGCGGTGGAGCAAGGCCGCACCATTTACGACAATATCCGCAAGGTGGTCGGCTATCTGCTTTCCTGCAACATCGGCGAAATTTTGTTGATTTTTGCCGCCATGCTGATCGGCTGGGATTCGCCTCTGAAAGCGATACAGCTTCTGTCCATCAACTTGATAACCGACGCGTTCCCCGCGTTTGCGCTGGGCATGGAAGAGGCGGAAGAAGGCGTTATGAAGCAGAAACCGCGCGACCCGAAGGAGTCCATTATCAACAAAAAGATGGGCGTGGCCGTTGGTGTACAAAGTGCATTCTTGGCCGCCGGCGCATTGGCCGCTTACGCTATTTCGCTGAAAGTGCTGGGGCATTCCGAAATCGAAGCGTCCACCATGTGCTTTGTCACGCTGGTTATGGGTGAGCTGCTTCGTGCATACTCCGCACGGTCCGAGCATCGTTCGATATTCAAAATGCAGCCTCTTTCGAACTCGTTCTTGAATAAAACCGTTATCTTCTCGTTTATCTTCATGGCGGTTGTTGTATATGTACCCTTTATGCAGCCCGTATTTAAGACGGTGGCGCTTCCTCCGGCTATGCTCGGTTTGTCGGCCATCATGGCGTTTCTGCCTCTGCTGGGCGGCGAAGTGGCTAAGTTCATAACAGAAAGAATGAAATAAAAATCGGCATATAAAAAACCGCGGCGTTCTTACGCAGCGGTTTTTTTGTCCTTTGTGCCATGCTTGCACCTATTTTAACGGCATCATCAATATCCGTCCGTGGCCTCTGTATACATTCACAAGCCCCTCGCCCGATATCGCCGAACCAATCAAACTTTTACCGGATTTCTCAACGCGGAAATCCAAGGATTTAGACCATGCGATGGCATAGTTGCCGTCAATTCTCATTTCCTCGCCTTCCAATATGATCTCGACCAATTCGGTTCGGGGCGAGGCGCTTTCCAACAGCACAAGCCCCTGCCCTTCCAGCGACAAGTTGAACAGTCCTTCGCCGCCCGCAATCGCGGACGAGAAGTTGCTTCTGGCGACCACCGCGTGCTTCACGGTGCCTTCGCTGCCCAAAAACAGGCCGTCATCCACCACGATGCCGCCGCCCCAATCCTCCACCCGTTCAATAAGCAGGTGCTTGTACGTTGGCTCCAGCATCAGATAGCCATTGCCCGTATATCGGGGCTTAACGCCGGACTCGCCCGTCACTTTGCCCGATATCATCTTGCCGAACAAGTCCCCCACCCCTTTTACATTGGCAGTCATGGACACATTGCCCGCCGTCCACTGCATGGCGCCCGCACTAATCACAAAATCACTGTTTTGCAATGTGATCAGCGCCTGCCTTCTTCTTATGCCCATCTGGGATGCAAAATACTGCGCACCCGCCTCTGCAACATTGACGCTTAGGTTGCGCTTGTGTTCCAGCACAGAAATGCATCCCACATTTTCCGTTATCATCACGTTCTCATTAGCCGTTAAATTGTTAATTTTCACTTCTCCACACTCCTCGTTATGTATTGGTAGCCAATTGGCCTACGCCTCTTCCTCTTTGGGCGAAACAAATGCTTGCAGCAAAACCGAATCCATATACTCATCAATCAGCGCATACAGCCCTTCCCAAAAGCCAAGCGTTTGACAATCCGACGCACGTTCGCATCGGTTTACATCATCCGCCAAACATGCGACAGGCGCAAAACCGCCTTCGACCGCGCGGATGATTTCACCCGCCGTATAGTCCTTCGGCTCCCGCGTAAGCATATACCCGCCCTGCGCGCCGCGCCCACTGCGCAGCAGCTTCGCCCGGGTGAGATGTGTGACAATCTGCTCCAAATATTTTATCGATATGCCTTGGCGCGCGGAAATGTCCTTAATCGCAATCCAACTGCCGTTGCTGTTCTCCGCAATGTCAATCATCATCCTGAGCGCGTACCGCCCCCTTGAGGATACTTTCATACCGCGCCTCCCTTCCATATGTATAGTGCGATTATACTATATGTATAACGGGAAATCAAGGAAATGCTGCGACCAAAAATGAGAAACTATGCGCCGCAGCCATACCCTCTGACAGCATGGGGAGAATCATCCGGCTCCACCACGACAGCCTTCACATTGGGATTCCTCGATTTCAAACGCGTGTCCACACCACTTACCCCTTCTTTGGAGTGCATCCTGCTAAACGGGCGCTATACCACTGACCTTGCGGGTTTCGAGCGCAAAATGGGGGTAACCGATAGAGCCGGACAACACCTCATTTGATAGCGAGGAAGAAAGCTTCCGAAGCATACATATCGCCTGCCAACGCCCCCCCCAAACAGGCGGCAGGTGACGGTTTCGGACATAATGAGGCCCTAGTTTGCCGCTATCGGCCATTTTATCCATCAGGCTACACCCCTGCAACAGATGCCGCAAGCCCTCATTTTCACTGCATTTCGGCGACTTTATCCAAACCGCGCAAAACACACATGGCACGCACGTGGCAGGCATCGCCGCAGGCAACGGCATCGCCTCCGGCGGCAAATATGCAGGCCTGGCCCCGGAGGCCAATCTGGTGGCCGTCAAAATCCTGGATGAGCAAGGCAAAGGCAGTGCGGCAGACGTGCTGGCGGGTATCCAGTGGCTTATCGACAACCGCGAACGCTACAACATCCGCATCGCCAA
>JGI994J12354_10006075_pt1 | contig 10189 bp, 12 predicted proteins | sample IntmicLarv3ML3BL_FD_12354 | JGI IMG/M metagenome (IMG submission 12354)
CAGAAAAGATTAGGTTACTTATCTCCAATAAATTATTTAAAAAAAACTAAAGAATTAGAAAAAAAATCAAGAAAAATTTGTCCAAAGTATTGACTTAAGTCCATAATTTAAGATTAAGAATCAAGAATTTTAATAAACATAAAAGAAATAGTCCTGCGTACTTGGCAGGACTATTTTTGGTTCCAGTTTTTTACTTTTTTAGAAGTGATATACTTATTGATAGCTTACACCATTATAAATTCTTTGTCAAACAATGACTAGCCTCTCACTCAATCTTTTCAAAATAAAAAGAGCGTTGAGGACAAATTCAACTCTCTTTCTTTAAGCTCCTAATTTAATTGTGAAAAAATTCCTACTTTTCTATATTTTACTATAAATTCTTGTAAAAGTCAATATTTATTGACTTTAAAGAATAGTGCAGATATAAATACCGGTTTGTCCCACCATTCCCCTCTTTAAATTAGTAAGCTTTTTTATTTAGAAGTAAAAAAAGTATTACTAACAAGATTAAGTAGTGCCATTTTTCACAATTCACCCCCTTTTTATAGAGAGCGAGAAACCCTATTTATTATAACATAAATATTTATAAAATGCAGAAAAATAGTTATAAATTTATCTATTCTTGGAATTTTTTTAGGATGAAACTTTTTCCATATAAAAAACCCAGATAAAATTCCCAACTCACACAACTGACTTGATTAACAAGGGAGTGTGGGGAATAATTGTGATAATTTCTATTTTCTTTTAGTAAAAAAAATTTTGTATAGTTTTTCAGTAGCTTCTTAAGACAATCACCTATTTTACACTATGATATTTTAATTAAAACCATTTGATATTAGGTACAAATTGTGGTACATTAAATTGTACAAATAGATAATAAAGGGGGAGTAGAGATGTTAGCTATTAATTACACAACAATAAGAAAAAATTTGAAGAATTATTGCGATAAAGTTACTGATGAGGACGAAACTGTAATAGTTACAAGAAAAGATGAAAAAAATGTTGTTTTATTGAGCCTTGATAGGTACAATCAGCTGATAAAAGCCATGAAAAATACTGAGTACCTGTATAAAATAGACAAGAGTATTGAACAGTTGCAGGCAAGAAAAGGAATGCAACACGAGCTTATAGAGATTGAAGATGAATAAGTTATGGTCTGATAGAGTTTGGGAAGAATATTTATATTGGCAAATGCAAGATAAGAAAACTTTAAAAAATGTAAATGAACTTGTGAAAGATATTGAAAGAAATGGAGTTCTAAAAGGAACAGGAAAACCAGAGACTTTGAAGTACAGAAAAGCATATAGTAGAAGGCTAGACAATGCGAATAGGTTGATCTACGATGTAGATGAGCATGGTAACTTATTGATAATCTCATGTAAAGGTCATTACGAAGATTAATAAAAATAGCTATTAGACCAATACCATTAATTTAAGTATTCGCCAAAAACTTCAGAGATGGAATTGTTGATTTAATTCTATCTCTTTTTATATATTTAACATCAGTTTTTCTTAAATTTTTAAAACTCCCTTGTTCTTTTGGTGGAGCGGGGGAACCCCCACAAAGCAAAGGTCCCATCTTATTAGCTGGCAAGCTCGTTGTGCAGCTTGCCAGCGGTTAAAAAAACTTCTATTTGTATATTTTGCTTCTATGTTCAAAATCTAAAGCTATTATTATAAGTTTCTCATCTTCTATCTTTACTAGCAACCGATAGTCCATTATCCTATATCTATACAAACCTTTTAAATTACCTGTGAGTGCTTTTCCATGTTTGCGTGGATTATCAGTTTCTATCAAATTTTTTCTAATATAACTATTTAGTAGTAATTTTATAGCCTTGTCTAATTTTTTTATTTTCTTGTGAAGCTTTTCATCAATGAATAAACGATACATTATAAATCCCACTCTTTTGCTGCGTCTTCATAGGATATCAACTTTAATTTATTTTCGGCAATTCTCTTCTCATAGTCTTTCAAAACCTTAAGATCATATTCATCTTCAATATTACTGAATATTAGTTCTTTTACATATTGTGAAATATTTGTTCCCTTACTTTCTACGTACTTTCTTATAATTTCTTCTTCCTCTTTATTGAATCTTATTGATATTACAGACATTTTTATCAACTCCTTGGGATTTAGTTACCAGAGAACGATGGTGCTCTCTCAATCAACGAGGCTGCTGAAAAACTATTCAAAAAACTTTTTTTACTAAAATTAAACAAAAATTGTCACAGCTATTCATATTTAGTGCTGGTGAGCGTGGACTGGATTGCTTTGTGTGGGTATCCCCCACACCCCCAATGAGTAGTAAAATTATAAATATTTCTGTTTTTCTTTGAATTTTCATAGAATTTTTTAGTTTTTCAGAAGTCTCCAATAAACTGAACTTTCGTTCATTGTATTACATTGTAAACAAAAAGTCAATTCTTTTTTATTTTTTGATTAATAAAAAAATTATTTATGCTGTTTATATTTGCAGGAAACTTTATCTAAAAAAAAATAATTAATAAATTTTTTCAGATTTTAAATATAGACCATTTCAATGATTCTGTTATAACTTACCACAAATTTTTTATTCTTTAATTATTGACAATGATAAAAAAAAGTGGTAATATTCTAAAGAATTGGGCGATTTGTATACAAATTATACAAAAAAATATAAAATCTGTACAGTTCAGCATGTATAATTTAACATGTGCAATTCAACATAAGATATAAAAAATAATTCAGGAGGAATAAAGTGGATATTAGATATTCAGCCAATCAAAAAGATGTAAAGAAATACACAACAGAAGAATTACGTGAAGAATTTTTGATAGAAAAATTGTATGTAGAAAATGAAGTAGTAGCAATATATTCCCATGTGGATAGAATGCTTACTCTAGGTTGTATGCCGACCACTGAAAAAGTATCAATAGACAAAGGAATAGATTGTTGGAAAAATTTTGGGACGAATTTTCTTTTGGAACGGCGTGAAATTGGGGTTTTCAATATAGGTGGAAAAGGGAAAATAGAGGTTGATGAAGAAACTTTTAACCTGGACTACAAAGATTGTCTATATATAACAAAAGGGACAAAAACAGTCAATTTTACAAGCGAAGACCCACAAAATCCAGCAAAATTTTATATGGTAAGTGCTCCAGCCCATTGTGCTTATAAGACTACTTTTATTTCCATAAAGGATGCAGCTCAAAAAAATTTGGGAGCAATGGAAACATCAAATAAAAGGACAATTTATCAATTTATACATCCTGATGTACTACCTACTTGTCAATTATTAATGGGGTTGACTTCTCTTGAGCCAGGAAGTGTATGGAATTCAATGCCATGCCATACTCATGAGAGAAGAATGGAAGTGTATATGTACTTTGAAGTTCCTAAGGATAATATAGTAATGCATTTTATGGGAGAGCCTACACAAACTAAAAATATAGTTATGAAAAATGAAGAGGCAGTGATAAGCCCTTCTTGGAGCATACATTGTGGAAGTGGAACCACCAATTATTCATTTATATGGGCTATGGGTGGAGAAAATCAGGCCTTTGATGATATGGATACAATAATACCAACTAATTTATATTAACAGGAAATGGAGGAATAAAAAGAATGGATAATAAAAAAATGCTAGGAATTTATTCTGCGACCCTCACACCATTTTCCAAAGAAGATAAAATAAATGCAGAATCAATGATAAAAATAATAGAAAAAAACTTGAATGAAGGTGCTTCTGGATTCTTTATAGGCGGAAGTAGTGCAGAGTGCTTTTTGCTGTCTCCTCAAGAAAGGGTGGAGACTTTTGAGATAGCCTCATCTTTTAAGGAGAAAACAAATCTCATAGCCCATGTTGGAGCTCTATCCACCAAAGAGGCAATTTATTATGGCAAAGAAGCCAAGAGATTGGGGTTTAAAAGTATATCAGCAACCCCTCCACTTTACTATGGGTTTTCAAGTAAGGAAGTTTGTAGATATTTTGAGGATATCCATAGAGCAACAGGAATTCCGCTAATAGTTTACAATTTTCCTGGAAACACCAAAAGGGAATTTGATTTGAGTGATCCCTACTATAAAGAGCTATTTTCTAGCAAAATTGTGGAAGGGATAAAGCATACTAATCAAATAGTATATCAAATGGAGCGTTTTATGATATTAAATCCAAGTCTAAAAATTTGGAATGGATTTGATGAAACTATGGTAGCAGGAATGGCACTTGGTGCTAGAGGTTCAATAGGAAGTACTTTTAATTGTATGTTACCTCACTATAAGAAAATTTATGATGCCTTTCTGGATAATAGAATAGACGAAGCAAGAGAGTTGCAACATAAGGCCAATAATATAATGGAGGCTTTTTGCAAAGTGGGGTTAATAGCTGCAATAAAATATGTAGTAACATCTCAAGGAATAGATACTGGAAATCCAAGAAGTCCTTTTACTCCACTTGATGACAGTCAAAAGAGATATATTGATGAAATATTAGAAAAAAATCTAGAAAAATGAGAACATAATTTATTTAAGCAAATATAAAAAAAATGAAGGAGATGAATTTTATGTTAAAAAGAACTAGGTCTTATCTTTTAGTATTAATGGCAGTATTTTTATTATTCTCAATCTCAGCATTTGGATCATCATATCCAACTAGAGGGATAAGAGTGATTTGTCCGTGGGGAGCTGGTGGTGGTACAGATGCAGTACTTCGTGCAGTATCTATAGCTGCTGAAAAGAGCTTGGGTGTAAATTTAACTGTGGAAAATAGAACTGGTGGAAGTGGGGCAATAGGCCATGCTGCAATAAAAAATGCTAGACCAGATGGTTACACAGTAGGGATGATAACTTTTGAATTGAACTCATTACCTCAACAAGGTCTGATTGATTTTACTTATGAAGATTACATTCCTATATGTCTTGTAAATGCTGATGCTGCAGCTCTTACTGTGAAAGCAGATGCTCCTTACAATACAGTGGCAGAATTTGTAGAATATGCCAGAGCCAATCCTGGAGCAATATCCATAGGAAATTCGGCACCAGGTTCAGTATGGCACATAGGTGCAGGTCTACTAGCCAATGCAACAGATATAGATGTAAAGCATATTGCCTTTGAAGGAGCGGCAAATGCAGTGACAGCACTAGCAGGTGGTCATATTCAAGCGGTTTCAGTTTCTTTGGCTGAAATAAAAAGTCAGTTGGATGCAGGGGCAGTAAAAGTTCTTGGTGTAATGGATACAAGTAGAGCTGAATTATATCCTGATATACCAACTTTTGCAGAACAAGGTTATGATATAAATTACTATACTTGGAGAGGAATAGCTGTTCCTAAGGGGACTGATCCTGAAATAGTAAAAACATTAGGAGAAGCCTTTGAAAATGCATGTAAAGATGAGGATTTCTTAAAAACAGCTGCTTCCTTGAATTTAAATGTACGTTATATGAATTCAGAAGAGTTTGGAGAGTTTTTAAAAGAAAATTTTGAATCAGTGACTAAGACTTTGGAAGAAACTAATCTTTTGGATGATTAATTTTACGAAATAATAAAAATAATGCTAATAGATTATCTATTGGCATTATTTAAATAAAATGCTAGGAAGTGAAGTATTATGAAAAAGGCTAATATTGTCTGTGCTTTAGTATTTATGTGTATTTCTGTGTATGTCGTTGCAGTTACCTTTACATTCAGAAAATTCAGAAATGTTCCAATTGGACCTGAATTTTTCCCCAAATATTTGGGAGTGGGACTATTTATATGTTCTGGTGTGTTGTTAATTCAGTCAATTAAATCTGATGACAAAAGTGAATCACCAACAATCAACCCTTTAAATAAGGGGATTCAAAGAACCTTAATAGGTCTTATAATTATGGTATTATATGTACTCTTATGGCCAATTTTAGGATTTCTTGTAGTTACTCCTCTTTTACTTTTTTCTATGATGTATCTTTTGCAGATTAGAGATTATAAAATAATGCTTATTATTGCAATAGGAGTATCTCTGGGAATATTTTTAATATTCAAATTACTATTAGGAATAGAGATGCCACTGGGAATTTTGACAGGAAAAATAAACATATAATTATATAATTTAATTTATAAGGAGTATCTATGGATTGGAATCTATTATTAAGTAGTTATGGAGATGTAATATTAAACCCACAAGTGATGTTAATGATATTTTTGGGTTCAGTAGGAGGGGTGTTGATAGGTTCAATTCCAGGACTAACTTCTACAATGGGGATAGCATTACTAATCCCTTTTACCTATGGAATGGAGTTAATACCGTCAATTGGCCTTCTTTTGGGGATATTTTGTAGTGGAATGTATGGTGGTTCAATCGCAGCAATATTAATAAGAACTCCAGGAACACCTGCTGCAGCTGCTACAGTTTTGGATGGATATCCTATGGGACAAAAGGGAGAAGCGGGAAGAGCCTTGTCCATAGCATTGTTTTCATCATTTGTGGGTGGAATGATAGGGGCTATTATAATGACTTTTCTATCACCACTAGTATCTAGAATGGCTCTAAAATTTGGACCTGGAGAGTTTTTCACATTGGCAGTCTTTGGTCTTTCTGTAATTATTTCCATATCTGGAAAATCCATTACCAAAGGATTGATGAGCGCTTTTTTTGGATTAATGCTAGCAACAATTGGGATGGACAAAACATCGGCTTATTTGAGGTTCACAAGAAACCCTTCTCTGTATGAAGGAATGCCATTTATTCCAACTCTTATTGGATTATTTGCAATATCTGAAGTTTTGCTTGGAATAGAAAAAATATTAGATGCAGAAAAAATTAAAGCTGCAATAACCAGTATTTTGCCACCCAAAGAAGACATAAAAAAAATTATGCCTTCTATAGTTAGAGGAGGACTTATAGGAACTTTTATAGGAGCAATCCCTGGAGCTGGAGGAGATATAGCAGCTTTTGTATCTTATAGTGAATCAAAAAGAGTTTCAAAACATCCAGAAAAATTTGGAACAGGAATTCCTGAAGGAATAGCAGCAGCAGAGTCTTCAAATAATGGGTGTTCTGGTGGGGCAATGATTCCATTATTATCTCTGGGTGTGCCAGGAGATTCTAATACAGCTGTAATGTTAGGAGCATTTATAATGAAAGGGATTCAGCCAGGTCCTATGATGTATGTGGAAAACTTGGATATTGTATATAGAGTATTCGCAGCATTAATTGTGGCTAATATAGCAATGCTACTAGTTGGAATGTGTGGAATAAGATTATTTGCTAAAGTCATATCAATCGACAAACAAAAACTTTTGCCAATAATATTAATCCTGTCTCTAGTGGGAGCATACTCTATCAATGGAAATATGTTTGATGCAGGTCTGGCATTGGTAATGGGAGTAGTAGGATATCTTTTACAAAAATTTGATTTTCCTTTATCCCCTATATTATTGGCATTGATATTGGGGCCAATGTCAGAGAGCAACTTAAGAAGAATGCTGCAAATAGATGATGGAAATATCTTTGTACTTTTTACTAGACCAATATGTGTGGTGTTCATATTGTTGGCTGTGGCCTCTTTGGTAAGTTCAATAATTAATCAATTAAAAATAGAAAAAAAATCAAAAGAAAATTTATCAAAAGATTAAATAAAAAGGGAATGGGAGTTATGACACAACTGTTGTATAAAAACAGAGAAGAAATGGTCTGCAAGATATTAAAACAAGAAATATTAGATTTAGTTTTAAAACCTGGACAACTTATAAGTGAAAATGAGATTTGTGAGAGATTTAATGTTTCAAGAACTCCTGTACGGAATGCTCTGCGACTTTTGGAGGATCAAAATTTTTTAATAGTTGTGCCATACAGAGGGATTTATGTTACTTTACTTAATTTAATAGAAATAAAGCAAATGATTTACATGCGTTTTTCTGTGGAAGTTATGATTTTGGATGACTTTATAAATCTTTCATCTAATAGTGGTCTGATAGAAGATATAGAATATATGATAAGAAAACAAGAAAATATTATTAAAGAACCAGATTTTTTACCAGAACAATTTTATAGATTAGATGCGAAAATGCATGAAATTTGGTTTGAAGCTACAAAAAAGAAAAAAATGTGGGAATGGCTACAAGCTCAAAAAATTCATTATACGCGATTTAGAATGTTAGATTTTGTCACAGAGACAGATTTCATAAGAATAGTGAAAGAGCACAAAAATATTTTAACTTTAATAAAATCAAAGGACTCCACTAGGTTAAAAGATACTTTAAAGGAACATTTATATTTTAGTATGAAGAGAATGAGACATCAAATAGATGTAGTATACAAAGATTATTTTGAAGAGGAACCTGCAGAAGGAAAATTTGATATTTAAAAACTTGGAGTTTGAAAAGATTAATATTTGAAAAAAATTAATGTAACGAGGAGAGGGCTATGGATAAATTTAATATGAATTCCTTTGATTTAACTGGTAAAATTGCACTTATTACAGGTGCATCCTATGGAATAGGTTTTGCAATGGCCAGTGGTCTTGCATCAGCAGGAGCCAAAATCGTTTTTAATGACATCAACGAGGAGTTGGTAGCTAGTGGAATCAAAGGATATAAAGAATTGGGAATAGATGCCAAGGGCTATGTATGCGATGTCACAGATGAAAAGGCTGTAAATGATTTGGTTACTAAGATAGAAATGGAAGTAGGAGTAATAGACATATTGGTAAATAATGCTGGAATAATAAAAAGAATACCAATGTGTGAAATGTCAGCAGAAGACTTTAGAAAAGTAATAGATGTGGATTTAAATGCTCCATTTATAGTATCCAAAGCAGTGATTCCAAGTATGATAAAAAATGGTCATGGCAAAATTATAAATATTTGTTCTATGATGTCAGAATTGGGGAGAGAGACAGTGAGTGCTTATGCAGCAGCAAAGGGTGGACTAAAAATGTTAACTAAGAATATTTGTAGTGAATTTGGAGGACATAATATTCAATGTAATGGAATAGGACCTGGATATATTGCCACCTCTCAAACTGCACCCCTTAGAGAAAAGCAAAGTGATGGCTCAAGGCATCCATTTGATAACTTCATAATTTCCAAGACACCTGCAGCTAGATGGGGTCTACCAGAAGATTTGGTGGGACCAGCAATATTTTTGGCAAGTGATGCCAGTAATTTTGTAAATGGGCATATACTATATGTAGATGGTGGAATTTTGGCCTATATAGGAAAGCAACCTTAACCATAGTTTTTTATAAAAGACTGTTAACCATAAAAACAGTCTTTTATTATTCTTTTTTCACATGTCTAATTCTATTTTAAGTTTATTATAAATTTTAAATATGTCAATAGATTTGGAATTCAGGCGACCTCCGCTCTTCTTTATATTTATGACTTTTTTCAGTTTTCTCTTTAGTTCAAGAACTAAAGAATGGTCAAGTATTACAAAAGGATGCTGCCCTATTTTGTAATTTTTATCAACATACTTTTCTATGACTGGAAACGCATCTAATATCATAAAAGCTGAAGGTTTAGACCCTATGTTAGTGGCAATTTCTACAAGGTGACAATGACACATTACCCCATTAGAAATCTTATTTATCATCTCTTGTGCCTTTTGAATTCTTGTTGACATCGGAATCATCCAATAAATTTTGGGAATTTTAGTATCTTGAATGCAGCAATAGAATGGACGTGTAGTTTTGGGATTAGTTAAGTAAGGATCATTAAATTTGCCATAAAATTCTAGTTTCATATGATATACGAAAGTTTCTTTTAAAATCATTATAAACTCCTTTAAACAAAAGACCCCTTCTCAGGGGCCTTCTCTTTTGGTGTCATTCTACGTTTTTTATCCAGACCGTAGAGTCTGCAAACTTGTCATCCTACGCTTTTTATCCAGACCGCAGAGCCTGCAAACTTGTCATCCTACGCTTTTTATCCAGACCGTAGAGCCTGCAAACTTGCCGCCTTGATTAACAAGATTTTTAACGACAACCCTTCAAACTAGTTAACTAGAAAGATTCTTAAGTACTAATAATATACCATGTAATTTACGACTCTGTCAATATTTATTTGGAACATTTTGATGTGGTTTTAGACTGTGTACAAGGTGTTTAAATTTCTTTTATTACCTACATTCCCGAATAAATTGTAACATGCTATGACGCAAACCTTGTAAAAATAATATTTTTAACCATTTTTCTCTTGACTTTTCCAACGAAACGTGTTATAATT
>JGI994J12354_10006076_pt1 | contig 10189 bp, 7 predicted proteins | sample IntmicLarv3ML3BL_FD_12354 | JGI IMG/M metagenome (IMG submission 12354)
AAATAGAGTGTGTAACAGAGTCGCGGCGGTCACGGTGTGACCGCCCTACCTCATATTGTCACCAAACTGGCTGCTTATTTTTTGGCGAAAACCTTATTGTTCCGTCATCTATTCGGATTTGACGTTTGGCAAATTTGTTTCAATTTCCTTGACCGTGTGGTTTGTGACCCGTTTGGTTATTTCGAGTTCCGCGTCCGTAAGTTTTTCCGGTGAGTTGACGGCTTTTTCAAGATAAAACTTCGTAAACTCGAACACGTTCACTTCAAAATCGTCCAAGATTTTCTTGTCACGCAAAATTTCAGCCAGAGCCGATTCACGGTCGTAGGTTTTTTCACGGAAACTTTTCGCCAATTCTTCCGGGCAATCAAAAATGCCGGGAAAATTGGTCGCAAATGGTTGTATTTTACCCGGCGTATCGGGTAAATCGAATGGTATGATAAAACTACCACGTTCTGTGAGATAATTACTATATTCTGTAGATGTAGATATGGTACGTAACACATCTCTGAGGTCAAGCGTAGTTTCTGTCGGCAATTGTTCTGCCGGTGATGACATTGACGCTTCATATTCTTCATAGTCAACCGTCACTTTGGTTTCGGCGATGACCTGGCCGGATTCGTTGCGCAGTTGCAGGCGGATTTCGTGTGGGCCGTTCTCTTTGACACGCATATCGAATTTGTATTCGCGGTATTCATGCGTGGCCAAAAAGCCGAGAAACAGCGTCGATCCGGACGGAATGTGTTCCTGCTCCAGTCGCTCATCATATTCCAGCGTCAACAGTAGCTTGGCGTTTTTCGAGTCGAGATTTCCCACCCCGATTCGCACGGGGAAAGTTGCGTCCGCATTGGCAGCCAAGAGGGCCACGGCCTGAATCATGCCGAGTTTGTACTCTTCAAAGGGAAAATTCCTCGCACAAATTATCTGTTCCGCCAAATCGGTCGCGGGAAAATCACTGTCCAAGGACAACTCGTGCAATCTGGGTTTGCGAGTCTCCGCAACTTCTATGATGCCCATTTCAGCTGATGGCGACATGAACATGGAAATATCCATGCTACTTGATGGTGTCGTGGGTACAGAAAAACTGAAAGTTGGTCGCCGCGTATCTTCAATTTGATAATCCTGTCGAATACCGGGGGGCATCCAAATTCTTTCGTCGTTTTCGTCCCAGATACATGCGGCTTGGCCGTTTTTCAAGCGAAGTTCGGGAATCTGTCGATTTGCAGGCATGGCATGTAGGCGAGCATTTACGTTCATCGGGTGCGGACTATCATCAGTAATCGACTTCAAGTATCCGCTTCGCGGAAGTTTTTTATGATCACCCACCGCAGCATCAAGGCGGTTTTGTGTGTCCTGAAGCTGACTTCGCAGATTGTTTTCGCTTTCGGTGAGGTCTTGTATTCGTTTGGCAAGTCCGAAACTTCCGCCGAATTGCCGTTCCATCGTAATATAATGGAGATGACGCCCCATGCCTATCAACATACACATCGTCAACACAACGAGAAACACTGTCGTGAACATCAGTCCGCATTTGGCCAGCAGCGTGTCTTGACTCCTATCGGGGGCAAATACGTAGCGACTCTGCCAGAACCAACCCAACAACGAAAAAATCACGAAAAACACGGCGTAAAAAATCAGGAAAGACAGCAGTATCCTCAACATGTAATCAAAATAAAGCGATGCAACAATTGTGGCAAAGAAAATCAATGTCGCAATGAAGACTACAATTGCACCAAGCACGAATTTACCCAGTAATCGTAGTAAGCTGACGGAAACCCGTTTGACACGACAGGGATTCCACATATACGCGGCAATCGAATAAACAACGTGAATCCCTATGACAAAATTGAACCAGAATATAAGGCCGTGTATGTCCCTGATCCATTGTTCCACAAGAGTTGGATTTATGTCTATTCTGTGCAAAATGAACTCACACATCATAAGAACGAGCAACGTGAACAAAATCTGCGCGAACAGCAGCATCATCGCGCGGTGGTAGCGGTAGAAGTTGATGTAAATTTCCTTCGTTTTCGGCTTGGGTTTCTCGCCGTTGCGGAATTCCTTTCGGAGAAATTCGGCCAGAGTCTGTTCGAGATCGGGCATCGATTCGCCGACTGTGCGCGTCACCGAATCGAAGGCTTCTTTTTCCGACTTGCCCCCGGCGATTGCGTCGCGAATCCGATCGCGAAGGTGATCGGCCATTTCCTCTTTTTGCGCCCGAATTTCGGGCACATCTTGAAATTTTGCAAACGCTTCATGAATATAACTGTCTATGCGGTCCATATTAGCTCCTTTTTTAGTGGTTTGTGGGTTGTGGTTTGTGGATTGTGATTCATTTTCCAATTCACAATCCACTGTCCACAATCCACTAAATTAACGTGTCGATGATTTTTTTGGCAAATTCCCATTCTTCCCGGTTGTTTTGATAGAGCTTTTCTCCGGTCGGCAGGATTTTATAATAGCGACGGCGACCGCCTTGCGATTCCTCGCTGCCCCAATACGATTCGATGACGCCTTGCTGTTCCATGCGTCGCAGCGAGGCGTACATCGACGGCTCTTTCAGCTCGTATTGCCCGCCGCTGCGCTCGATAATCATCTTAAAAATCTGGTAACCGTAACAGTCATTTTCCGTGAGCAGCCGCAAAATCATCGTGTCGATATGACCGCGTATGATGTCACTGTTGATCATCCTTTTCGGTTCTCCCGGCATATTTTTTTCTCCTTATTGTTTTGGTTTTATCCACAGATGACGCAGATGGACGCAGATTTTTTTCATATTCCCAATCCACAAACCCCAATCTCCAACACGATAACACAAATTACTATGCGTGTCAAGGTAGTTTTACTGACAACGTAAATATAACATTCCTCTAAAATAATGTGCTGTCTGAAATATTTTCAAGAATTTGGCATGCGAGACAAGGCATTCGGACATGACCACCACATTGTGGGCATCGTTTTGGCTGCCCAGTCGGGACGACCCACGAGACGGTTTTTGTGGTTACAAGCGTTCGCTTACCCCTGGCAACGGCTTGCACCGTCCCTCGACTAACGCCAATGTGTTTGGCAATCTGGCGTTGCGACATCTTTCCTTGTTTAAGGAGAATCTGTATTTTTTGAATAGCAGCGTTATTAATCATATAACACCCTCCCTTTTTTGCTTTTAAGATAATTTTTTATTTTATATATTTTATTTGTCGATATTTTATTTTTCTCGGGTCAAAATAACGACAATCGCAATAGCAAATGTTAATTACACGCAGTTTATGGTGTATATATTAGTTTAATGAGATCAAAAATATATACATAATTATGAACAAAATATACACATTTCCTTGATTTTTATTGCGTTTCATCAAGCATTTTGTCGATTTTAAGGATATTAGGGAATGCTTTTTCTTATCAAACTTGAAACGCTTGCGGGTAGCAGAAAAAATGACATACAATCAATATTCACCGGAACAATTAGACCAGCTTGTGTTAAGGATTTTTGACTTGGCAGCATTGCTGCGAGAAATCTCCCAAAATGCCAAAAACGCGAATCTGGATGACATTCCCATGCATGATCGCAAGGCCATTCTCTGGTGTGAACAGCTTGAACATTGGGCCGCCAAAACGAAAGTCGGAGTCGACATACTGTTACTGAACCGAACCGGAACCGACCAGACTTGACGAGGTCGTACAAGCTGATATGATAAGACAACTTAAAGAAGCGGCCCCTGCACACTGTTTGGTTGCAGGGCTTTGCTTTTTCGTTCCTAGTTTGTTGTAACCCGTTGGTATTTTAAGGAATAGACAGAATATGTCGATCAGCGAAAGACAGAAAGAAATTCGCCGTCGCCGGAAACGCCGTGCAAAATATGCTCTCTACAAGAGTAAGCTGGCCAAAATGGACAGTTCTCAAAAAGAAAAACTCATCGAAAAATTGCGACAAATGACACCGGCCGCAGACGAGTTGGTGATCAAATGGGGTTTGCAATAAACGTTTTCGCTTCTTTTTGAATCGAGATAATGTGTCCAAATCATATTGTGGCACATTTGGTTATTGCGCTGTGTAGTTTTCTGTGAGCGGTTTTGGTATGCGAGTGCTTCTTGCCAATCCCCGCGGATTTTGTGCCGGGGTGAATAGAGCGATTCAATCGCTTGATTTGGCCGTTTCAAAATATGGCGAGAAGGCCATTTACGTTTATCACGAAATTGTTCACAATTCGTATATCGTAAGGCATTATGCCGACCTCGGAGTTCGGTTTGTACCATCGCTTGATGGTGTGCCAGAACTGTCGGTTCTGATGTTTTCGGCGCATGGTGTTTCGCCACAAATTCGGTTCGAAGCACAACAAAAGTCGCTGTATGTTATTGATGCAACCTGCCCGCTTGTCTCGCGGATACATCAGGCGGTCGGACGTTTTGCTGAACAAGGTTATCACGTTATTTACATCGGACATCCGGGCCATGACGAAGTGGTCGGAACGATTGGTGAAGCGCCGGGACAAATCACGGTCATTTCTTCGGAAGAAGATGTGCTGACTTTGATCGAAAGTCGCGATCCGAATTACGGCGAAATGCGACTGGCCTGTCTTATGCAAACGACACTTTCGGTAACGCACACGCGAAAAATCATCGACCTGCTTCTGCGGTATTTTCCGCAAATCGAAGTGCCGAACACCAACATCTGTTATGCAACGCAAAACCGACAGGAAGCCGTACAGCAACTGGCTCAACGGTCGGATGTGGCCCTTATTATCGGGAGTGCCAACAGTTCGAACAGCCGTCGGTTGCGGGAAATTGCCGAACAACAGGGCATCCCGGCCAAGTTGGTCGATGGGGTGGACGAAATCGACCTGCAATGGTTTTCCGGTCACGAAACCGTGATGATCAGCGCAGGCGCCAGCGCCCCGGAACACATTGTTACGGCGTGCGTCAAACGACTGCAAGTCGCTTTCGATGTTGAAATCGAAGAAGTCGTCACCTGCGAAGAATACGTTGTTTTTCCGCTTCCGCCAATGCTGAATTTATAATTCGCAGTCCGAATATACTACAGGAATGCATTGTTCCATTCAGTACGTTTGTAACGGCGAAAAATTCTTTCTATTTACCCTATTGTTGTCTTTGACATGCCATGCGGTCAGCTCTAAAGGTATGAATCTGAAGGTGATCCATACTACAAGTATGATGACCAAAAAGATAATTAAAGATAAAAAATCTTTGCTCCGATAGTCCAAAAACTCATAGTTGGGTCAGAAAATTTGCTTTGACTTAGAGCATGAGAACCTTGTCGATTATCTTGTGTACAAAACAGCACGTTATTTAGTCGTGTGTTGTATTGGCTTGTTAATCAGACTTATCGTTACCTACCAACATCCTCACAACCCTCCCTGCATTTGCAGGCTCATCTCCTTTTTCAACTTATCACATTCAGGATTCACCCAGAGAAAGGATTCCTAACTATGAGAAAAACATCTCATCCAAAACCGGAGCATCGAACCGGAAAAAAAGCGTCACAACTGACCAAATTCGTCAAACGTACTGCACAACTACTCCTCATCGGCACCGCCCTCTTCGGAGCAAGCTGGTGCGGAAATGCGGAGGGGCAGGAACGTCAAACTTTTCGCGAAATTATAAATCCGCATGGAGATGTCGTTTTCAGATTAGACCTTTATGGTCTAAAGGGTGATGGTACAGAGTCACAATACAAAGATGGAAACGTTTGGAGTGATGGTGATAAAAATGAGTTTGGCAACAATAGCGCACGGGATTTTACCGATGACGAAATAAATGCTCTTGTTCGCGGTTTGACATATTGGGCGGAAGTTGTCTCTTGGGATAGTGCTCCTGTTTCTCCTGTCGTTATTAGAGCGGGAATAAGCCCTGATACACGTTACAATGCTGGGGCATGGGCAGTTACATCAGGTACATCTACAAGAGCATATAGTGTTTTTGGTCGTGACATTGATCCAGGGCTTATGAATTCAAATGTTCCAGGAGATCAAATACCTGGTTTTCACGCTTTAATGAAATTTAATAATACTCCTTGGAGTTTCAATAATAACACACAATTGCGTGAAGGAGTTCGTTCATTAGAAAGTGTAATGATTCACGAATTTGGACATGCTATGGGGATTTCGAATGATGTCACAGAATGGCAAAAACTTCTTTCTGGACGCCCCATAGAAGTAGATGGAGATGATAATATTACGAGGAACGGGGAACAAGTATTTACTGGACAAACAGCATCTCTCGTTTATGGAGATGGTGTCGCCATACCTGTGCCAATGCAACATAATTCGCGTCAGGAAGTATCTCATTTTGGGCTTCAAAATGGGTTAATGACACACCAAACCTTTCGGAATTACTCCGCATTCATGGAAGTTGAACTTGCTGCACTACAAGACATTGGATATACGATCGACAGGAGGAATTTTTTTGGTCGATCTTACTATACGAATAACAATGGAACGCTCGTCGCTCCCGTAGAATATAGCGATGGTTACTTTAAAAGTAATGGTGTAACAGGTAAAGGAACATCCGTTGTTTGGGCTGGATATGACGAAACATCGGCAAATGAAGCATCTCATGGTTTGGGGCTTCATGTCTATGGAAATAATAATTTTATTAAAGTGATAGATAAAGATATATTGAGTATCGGTGAAGCAGGAGGGGGGATTCGAGTTGATGGTTTCAGCAATACTGTTATTGTAGACAAAGATATAAACGTCCATGCAAATGGGGAAAACGGTACAGGGCTATTAGTTGCTTTTGGTACAGGCCATCACATTATCAACCAAGGTAACATTCAAGGAAATGGCACGAATGGTACAGGTGTTCGCTTTGACTTTGGTCCAATGTATAACACTGTCGCAGCAACATCATATAGCCATAACATCAGAGACTTGAATGGTGATGTGGTTGCACTTGATGGTGCCCTTGTCGACCGTTTCGACATCTCCGGTTCTATTTCCGGCACCAATGCGGCGATTTACATTGCAGATAACGCCCATGTCGCAAATATTAATATCATGAACAATGCCGCTCGGAATAATACGATTACCGGGGACATCATATCTAATTACACGGCATCAGATAATAATGGTGAGCGGTACACAACCACTCTCACTTTTGGCAAACTCGCCGACCTCAACACTGGTGAAGCGACCAACGATGCGGATACAAACTTCCGTTTCGATTATGACGGCAACATCACCGGTTCCGGGCAGTTCGATCTGGAAACTCACGGTGGAACGACCAAACTGACCGGGAATCAACTTGACAGTTTTCAGAACGGCCTTGTCAAGTCCGATTCAACGTTAAACCTGCAAGGTACGGGGACTGTCAATTTTTCCAATAACGTCGCTGTTGAAAATAACGGTTACATCAACATTGCGCAGATATCAACACTGGATGTCGGCCAAGAAATTACCAACGCCGGGCATCTGAAAGCCAATGGCTATGTCGAAGCTGATCAATTCCATAATATCAACGACGGCATCATTAGCGGGGCGGGTATCATTTCGACACAAAACGGTTTAATCAACAGCGGCACCATTGCAGCAGGCAATTCCATTGACACACTGACCGTCCAAGGTGCGTACACAAATAACACAGGTACTCTGGTAGTTGAAATTGACCCATCGCATTATCTCAATCCCCCTGTTGCCGGGACACATAACGACTTAATTTCCGTTGTTGAACACATGGGTCAGGGCGATGGTATTGCGACCATTGACGGTGGTTTGGTTGATGTCTTTGCCCCGAGCAATGACAAAAATATCAACCCGACTCCGGCCCGTTATGTCGGCGGAACGCAATATACTTTCCTCACGGCGGAAAATGGATTGGATGTCCAGCAGGAACTTCAAAGCCGGGATGATATTGTCGTCTTTGATTTTGTCACAGGGCATGACAATACAAACAATTACTGGCTCACACTGAAACGAGAGTATGAATATGGCCCTTACGGCGATACGTTCAATCAAGTTGCCGTGGGCGATTACATTGACGAAATCGGTCTCAACCCCGATCCGAACAGCGATTTTTTCACTGTTCTCGTCGAACTGGACAATTTGAACAAAGCGGCAGGTATTGCTCATCGAAGCGGAATTTCGAGAGCGGCTAAATTCTCGCTTGACCAGATGAGTGGGGCCATTTATGCTTCGCAAACCACGGCAAGCATTCAGAACGCCACTATCGTCAACAACACTTTGAACGATGTTCTGCGTCGCGGTGATTTCTTTGCCAAAAATGATCTTAAAAACAACCTCTGGGGACTTGGTTACGGCATGGGCGGTTACGCGCAATTCGATGGTAATGCCTACGGTTATAACCAATCATTCGGCGGAACCATTGTCGGTATTGACCGTCTTTGTTACGGGCACAATCGTCTCGGTGCGTTTTTTTCCTACGGCGAAGGGCGTATTTCAAGCGATTTACTGGAAAGAAGCAAGTCGAAAGAATTTCTGGCAGGGCTTTATCTCCGTAAAGATATGGAGATTGGTTACTTCCTTGCCAGCGGCGGTCTTGGCAACAATCGTTTTGACACGGAAAGAAACATCTCTTTCATGCACCGTCAGGCAAAGAACAAGCATGACGCTTTGGTCGGCACGGCATACATCGAACGCGGTTTCGAATATGAAGTCCGTTATGGCAAGTGGCAACCGTTTGCCGGTTTGCAATATGTCGGCATGCAGCATGACAGCTTCACCGAACACGGAGCCAACAGTTTGAACCTTGTTGCCGGCAGAACCGATGGTCATAGTTTGCGATCAGGATTGGGAACACGTTTTGCGCTGAACGAATTTGCCGTCAGACGCGAAAAAATGTCCTTCCACGGAAACGCGGCCTGGATGCATGAATTCTTGGGAGCGTACACGGATTTCACGGCACAGTTTTCAAACCCCGGTCATGCCAATTTCGCTTCGGATGCGAGATTTACCGTTCACGGCAACAATACTGGTCGCGATTGGGCTATTCTCGGTACGGGAATGAATTTCGAACGTAATAATCTCCAACTGTTTGCCGGATATGATCTCTATCTTAACAGCAATCAAGTTCTCCACACCGGAAATGTCGGCATGTCCTACGGTTGGTAATTCCCTGATCGGACTATGTGTTTAGGCACATAGAAATTGATACACTATACCCCGGAGACGGATTTTCAATCCGTCTTACGGGGTTTTTTGATACAAACTTTATTTAACCACAGTCGGGAAATTTTGGCGACGATTCTGTTAAGAAAATTGTAGTATTTTTCCGTGAAAATCCTTGTCGCGGATACGATTTGTGTTAGAATGACCGATCTTGAAATCGTTGTGACCGTGCAAACGCATGATGCGGTTTCATTTTTTGATCAACATTTGCACTCTTACGGAGTTTGTCGGGAACCTGAGCCATGATAAGATAACAAAGCGGTATTGTTTTCCATCGCGTTGACGATGCCGTACCAGGTTTCCGCAGATTCATCACATCGTTTGCCCTTTGCCGTAAAGGCAATGTCTCGGCGCGATGTTCCCTAAAAATCGAACGATTGCGGTCGTTTTCCCTATTAACAAATTGAAAAAAGTTTGAGAAGAAGAGATGTCCGACATTTCAAAATGGCGTAACATTGGTATTTCGGCCCACATCGACAGCGGCAAGACAACGCTGAGCGAGCGTATTTTGTATTACACCGGTCGCATCCACCGTATGAGTGAAACGCACAGCGGCGGCGGGGCGACGATGGACCACATGGAACTCGAACAGGAACGCGGCATCACAATATGTAGTGCCGCAACCTCCGTGCAGTGGGATGATCATCTCATCAACCTGATCGACACGCCCGGCCACGTTGATTTCACTGTCGAAGTCGAACGCAGTTTGCGCGTCCTTGATGGCGCCGTACTCGTGCTGTGCAGTGTCGGCGGCGTGCAAACGCAATCGATCACCATCGACCGCCAGATGAAACGCTATCAGGTGCCGCGTGTGGCTTTCATTAATAAAATGGACCGCATCGGAGCCGATCCCTTCCGGGTGGTCAAACAACTTCGCGAAAAACTCGACTGTGCGGCCCAATTGGTACAACTGCCCATCGGCAAAGAAGTCAATTTCGAAGGCGTTGTCGATCTCATTCGCGGCAAAGCAATTTATTTTGACGGCGTGCAAGGCGAAGTCACTCGCGAAGAAGATGTGCCTGCCAATATACTTGACGATTACAAAACCG
>JGI994J12354_10006077_pt1 | contig 10188 bp, 8 predicted proteins | sample IntmicLarv3ML3BL_FD_12354 | JGI IMG/M metagenome (IMG submission 12354)
TCGCCCATGTGGTAGCCGCAGAAGGGCAGCATTGCCATGGGGTCGCGGCGAACCTGACCAACAGCACCGATTGCAGCAGCTGTAGTTTCGGAAGCCATGATAGAACCTACGAATACACCGTGATTCCAATCTCTTGATTGGTAAACCAGGGGAGCGGTCTTTGCACGGCGGCCGCCGAAGATAATAGCGGAAATCGGAACACCGGCGGGAGATTCCCACTCGGAGGAGATGCAGGGGCAGTTTACGGCCGGTGAAGTAAAGCGGGAATTGGGGTGCGCACCCTTTTCGGTTGCAGTGCTGCCGCTCCAAGGGTTGCCCTTCCAATCCATTGCATTTTCAGGAGGATTCTTGTCAAGACCTTCCCACCAAACGGTTTTATCGTCTTTCAAGACAACATTGGTGAAAATGGTGTCCTTCATTGTGGAAAGCAGTGCGTTGGGGTTGGACTTCACATTTGTGCCCGGTGCAACACCGAAGAAACCGGCTTCGGGGTTAATGGCCCACAGTCTGCCGTCTTTGCCTACACGCAGCCAAGCAATATCATCGCCAACACACCAGACCTTATAGCCCTTCTTAGCGTAAATTTCCGGCGGGATAAGCATTGCAAGGTTGGTCTTTCCGCAAGCGGAGGGGAACGCAGCCGCAACATACTTCACGTCGCCGTCAGGACTTTCGATGCCGAGAATCAGCATATGCTCAGCCATCCAGCCTTCGGTCTTACCTTGGTAGGATGCAATACGCAGTGCGAAACACTTCTTGCCGAGAAGCACATTGCCGCCGTAACCGGAGTTACAGGACCAAATGGTGTTATCTTCGGGGAAATGCATAATGTAACGCTGTTCCTGGTCGATGTCGCACTTGCCGTGTACGCCGCGTACGAAATCGTTGGAATCACCAAGCATATCAAGGACAGGCTTGCCGATGCGGGTCATGATATTCATGTTCAAAACAACATAAATAGAGTCGGTAACTTCAACGCCAACCTTTGCAAAAGGCGAGCCGACAGCACCCATGGAGAAAGGAATTACGTACATGGTGCGGCCCTTCATGCAGCCGTTGAAAATCTTTTCAACCTTTGCATAGGCATCTGCAGGCGCCATCCAATTGTTTGTGGGGCCGGCATCTGCTTCATTCTTTGCGCAAATAAAGGTGCGATCCTCTACGCGCGCTACATCGTTTACGGCGGTTCTATGGTAGTAACAGCCGGGAAGCTTCGCTTGATCCAGGGGAAGAATTTCACCGTTTGCAACAGACTGCTTACGAAGGTCAGCAAGCTGCTCCTCGCTTCCGTCAATCCAAACGATGTTGTCAGGCGTCATCATCTTCACTACGCCGTCAAGCCAATTCAGGACATTCTTGTTGGTTGTAAGTGCCATACTGTCATTCTCCTTCTCATAAAAAGTATTCCACATCAGTATATCATAACAAAACTCATTTTGCAAGATTTGTTTTTAAAAATTTCAAAAATTTTTTTATTGCGCTTTCAAAAGCTCTGAAAAAGCGTCGCTTAATGCACAGAACTTTTCAAGGCTCAGCTGCTCCGCACGGCTGGTTTCGCTGCCGGTAATCTCGGCAATTGCAGTGGTAATTTTTTCCTTATCTATGCGGGAGCCAAACTGCGCATTCAGAGCATTTGCAAGGGTTTTGCGCCGCTGGTTAAAGCCCGCACGCACAATACTGAAAAAGAGCGCTTCGTCCCTTGGCGCATAGGGCGCGTCCGTGTGTACCGTAAGCTTTAAAAGGGCGGAGGTGACCTTGGGACTTGGGATAAAGGCACCCGGCGGAATGGTGAAAAGAACCTCCGGACTTGCAAAATACTGGCAAAAGACGGTAAATGCACCGAAAATCTTGCTGCCTTCTTTTGCGCAAATACGGTCGGCCACTTCCTTTTGCAGAAGAATTGTCACCGATTCAAAAAGCCGCGATTCAAGGAGCTTCGCAATAACCGGCGTCGTGATATAATACGGAAGATTCGCGCAAGCCTGCTTACGCAAGCCTTGAAAGTGTGTCTCGATTAACTCGCGTAAATCCACCTTCATGGCGTCGTCATAGACAACGCTCACATTGTCACACGCAGCAAGGGTTTCCGCAAGAATCGGCGCAAGCCGTGTGTCAAGCTCCACCGCAACAACCTTTGAAGCAAGGTCTGCAAGCTCCCGCGTCAATGTCCCCATGCCGGGGCCGATTTCAAGGACGCCACAACCTTCTTCCGCACCGCTCTCCTCTGCAATACGGCCGAGAATCCGCGGGTCGGTCAGAAAGTTTTGCCCTAAAGCCTTTGAAAAGGTGAAGCCATGTTTATTTAAAAGTTCTTTTGTGTTCATTCTTTATTCCAATACATAGACAGTCGCCTTACGGCGGCCGAATTTAATACATTCCGCCTTGCTCATAAGAAGCAGGTCAATAATGTTGCCCTTGACAACGCCGCCTGTATCTTCGGCAATCGCATAGCCGTAAATCCAGCTGCTGCCGTCTGCCGCAACCACAAAAACACGGCTGCCTAAGGGAATAACCTTCGGGTCAACAGCAATGGTTCCCGGCCGTGCAACCTTGCCGGATGCATTCTTCTGCCCATAGCCGCGCCAAGGGTAATAGGCGGTGGCCGACACAGAAATAACCTGCTTTACCGTATAGGTGCCGCCGGGTGTAATCAGCTGATGGTCGTCGCCTAAAGTTGGCAGACTGCCTTCGCCGGGGTTAAACACCAGTACCGACTTCGGCAAGTTGCTTGTGTCGGCAGGCGGGGCTTCTGTCGGTTGGTTGGGAGTGGTGGCCGGCTTAGGTTGGGAATCCGGATTGGGTGTAGCAGGTTTTGCAGGCTCCGGTTTTTTCGGCGGGGTGTAATCAATGGTTACCCGTTCAATATTGATATTCATATTGGGGGTGGTAGGTGTGCCGGGCGCGGGGGTAATAATGTCGCTGGACTTTGTGCTGATATTCGACGCAAGCACGGCGGACAGCACCGTTTCACCTGTACTTTGCAGTGTGATTGTCTGCCCGTCAACGGTAATGCTCACAGGGTAACTGCGGTAAATTTCCACCGTTGTCACAAACCCGTCGCTGGCTTCCGGCGCAATCAGCATATCGCCGTCCTTTAAAGTTATATTGTTTTTCGCAAGCACCGTCATAACATCACGGCTGTGGTCGGTCAGCACCGTGCGCCGCCCGTCGTCAATAACAACATACATAAAACCGGACAACAGCCGCCCTGCAAACAGCACCAGGCATAATATGACAATTGTAATCATCGCACCGCTACGGCTTCGCAAAAATGTCACAGCGTTTTTCAGCACAGTCTCACCTTCCTTTTTGCCATAATGGGTAAAGTGTATCATAATTTTAAGAAAAATGCAAATTTCTTCGAAAATTCAGTGAAATTCAGCCCATTGCAGCCGTGATTGCCCTCAATAAGAGATTGCGGCTCAACGGCCGCAATGACGAAAAACAGCAAAACCACCGCCACACAGCCCCCGTCCCGCCGCAGCGTCACACAACAACCCTACCGCCCCCGCACAGCGCGGCCGAGCGCGGCCGTCGAGCGTACAGGCCTTCTAATTGGCACCAAAGAGCCGCAGCACATTCGTTTATGCACAGCACACAAACCTACGCCCCCGTAAGCGCCCTTTTCGGTTCCTTTTTGGCGCCGAAAAAGGAACCCCCGGCCGGGGAGGCCGCCCTCGTCCCCCTCGCAGGGGGGAGTCTCGTCCCCGGCCGAGAGGACGGAAAGGGCCGTCGTTCCGCGCAGGATGACAAGCGTGGAACGAAAAAGAAAAAACGAAAGACCTACAACCCGGCAAGCTCCGAAAAATGCCCCTTCAAAGAAGGATACAGCTTCGTATACAACGCATAAACCTTCGCATATTTTTCACTATTACCCGCCACCGGCGCAGTCTCTTCCTTAATATGAATGGTCGCCTCGCAAGCTTCCGGTACGCTCTTATAAACACCAACGCCAACACCCGCAAGCAGCGCAACACCCAAAGCACCGCCTTCAGCACTCTGATTTACCTGCACAGGGGTATTAAAGACATCGGCCTGCATCTGCCGCCAAAGAGGGCTTTTGCCGCCGCCGCCCGAAGCGCGGATAGCACCGGGCGTAATGCCCATATTCTTTATAATTTGAAGACAATCGTTTAGGGAGTAGGAAACACCCTCCATAACGCTGCGAATCATATCCGCCCGTGTATGCATAGCCGACAGCCCGAAAAACACACCGCGGCAATCAGCGTCCAAATGCGGTGTGCGCTCACCCATTAAGTAGGGCAGGTACAACAGCCGGTTTGCGCCGATTGGCACCTGTGCTGCCATGTCGTCCATAATGATATAGGGGTCAATGCCCCGCTTTTTCGCTTCTTCCATTTCGGCGGTACACATCTGGTTGCGCAGCCATTGCAGGGATAAACCTGCTGCCTGGGTCACGCCCATAACATGCCAAGCACCCGGAACCGCATGGCAAAACGTATGTACACGGCCGCCCTTGTCAATGGAAATCTTGTCGGTGTGGGCAAAGACAACGCCGCTTGTGCCGATTGTGGAGGAGATAATGCCGTCTTTTACAATACCGCTGCCCACTGCACCTGCAGCCTGGTCGCCTGCGCCGCCTACTACCGATGTGCCGGCTTTCAGCCCCGTTTCATTGGCAGCGGAAGCGGTAACTTGACCCGAAACTTCATAACTCTCGTACACCCTTGCAAGCAATGCCTTGTCTATATCAAGCTTCGAAAGCACCTCATCCGACCATGCCCGCTTCGGCACGTCAAGAAGCTGCATACCGGATGCATCAGAAACCTCCGTTGCAAATTCACCCGTAAGCTTAAAGCGGATGTAGTCCTTGGGAAGCAGGATTTTTGCGCACTTTTCGTAAATTTCCGGCTGGTTATTTTTTACCCACAGAATCTTTGACGCGGTAAAGCCTGTCAGCGCGGGGTTCGCCGTAATTTCAATCAGGCGCTCTGCACCCACCTTGGCGGTAATCTCCTCGCATTCCTTAGCTGTACGCTGGTCACACCAGATAATACAGGGGCGCAAAACCCTGTTGTCCTTGTCAAGCATAACAAGACCGTGCATTTGCCCCGATAGACCGATACCGTCAATGTCAGAAGCAGCTACACCCGACTTTTGGAAGCATTCCTGCAGTCCCGCAACAATGGCATCCCAGAAGTCCTCCGGGTTTTGCTCCGCCCAGCCATTTTGAGGCTGCGACAGCGCGTACTCCTTGGTTGACGCGCAAATAAGCGCACCGCCGTGGTCGAAAATCGCTGTTTTTGTCCCCGATGTACCGATGTCAATTCCAATTAAATAAGCCATGAAAGCCGCTCCTTTTTATAATTTTGTGGCGAATTTTTTCAAGTATTTCGTATAAAGCTGTGTATAACATAGGGAAACTGCCGTCGCGGCAAAAAAGCCGCCAAGAATATCCGTGGGACTATGTACGCCAAGGTAGACGCGGCTCACGGCAATCAGCGCAGCAATAAGCAACATACATGCGGCAGCAAATGCTCGCTGTTTCTTGTACCGGCCGCTTTTATACAAGCTCAAAATGCTCCAAAAAGCAAGGCAAAAGCCCGCCATAGTATGACCGCTTGGGAAGCCGAAGCCGCTTGCGTATACAAGCTGCGGCAAATCCGGCCGCGGCACCAAAAGCACAATCTTCAAAAGGGTTTTCACCCCGTCGCTTAGCACAAGCAGACCGCCGAGAGAAATGGCAAAATGCCTTGTCTTTTTAGGAATAAGAAGCACAGCGCATAGCATGACATATGCATACCAGTTACCCAGCATGGTGCAAATCTTCATAAATACCGTCAGAAACGGAGTTCGTATTCCGATAAAAAAACGCAGAATTTTTTCATTCAAGCTGTCCAGTAATCCTGACTTTACAAGTACAATCAAGATGGTAAAACAGGATATTGCAGAAATAATCAAGGGTAAGCGCCATTTTTTCATTTTTCCCATCGCCTACTCCATCTTGGTAGAGGCGGGGTCAAGACGGCGCATAATGTCCTTCTGAATGGCCGGTGACAACGCAAGGAAGTTCACAAAAGTGCCGTGGATACGCATGATATAAACACCGCTTGGCGCATATTTTTTGGGATTCTCAAGTACCTTTTCGAGGGTTTCCCGTGTAGTTACATTTACATAGAGGTAAAAGGGAGGGTGGAGGGGATTCTGCTCATTGAAAAAGAGGGGGGAAAGTACTTTTTGCTTGAATTCCACACCTTTTTCCTCCAAGGTTTGCCCCTTAAAATATCGCGGGTCAATGCCGAAGTGCGACGCATAACCGCCCGACATCACTTCGAACGGCAGCTTAAAGTGCGACAGCATACGAAAGCCCAGCCCTGTATTCGCGTCGCCGTAAAGAGGGTCAATGCCATAGCCCAGCATCTCTCGGCTCTTCCGTCCGTCAGGCGTCGCGCCAACCCAGTAGCCATAGAGAAGATGGGTCGATGGCGTGCTGAAATCGGGACGGAAGGGGTTGTTCCAGTTGTTTTTTGCACCGTTTACAAGGGCGGCGATTTTCTCTGCCACCTCTGCAGCTTCGCTGTCGGCAACATCCTTATTGTTGCCGAATTTCTCGCAGGACTGCAGGAATGTGCGCAGCTCCTCAAAGCCCTCAAAGTTCGCCTGCAAAGCGGGAATCAGCTTGTCGGCATCCTGCAGCCGTTCACGCAGCAGCGTGTCAATGGCAACAAAGCTGTCCGCTACCACCGATAAACCGTGAATCAGGCAGCCGCTGCCGTTATATTTCGTGCCTTGCGCAGTCACATCCCGGGCGTCAATGCCGCTGTCCAGGCCGCCCATAAAGGCAGAAAGGAAGGGCACCGGCAGATGGGAAAGAGCTTCTGTCGCGCCATTTGCCGACTTTGCCATTTCTTGTACGCACAAAGCCGTATTTTCATAAAAAGTTTCCCGAAGGGTCGAAAGCGTGGCTTTTTTCAAGGGCAGCAGCTGTTTCCCGGTGACAAGGGACTGCCCGCCTGTTAAAGTCAGCTCCAGGATTTTCGCCAGGTTCAGCCAGCTGTTTGTAGTGTTGCCGCTGTCCTTGCCCATAATAAGAGGCTCTTGACAGCCGGCAATAGAGTAGGCCTCGAGGTCGGCCTTTTCAATACCGTTCTTTTCCAGCACAGGAAAAACGGAGTCGTCATTAAAGAAGGAAGGCGTCAAGACACCCGGAGTAAACAGAAATTTCCCCAGTGCTTCATAGAGCGTTTCCGGCGTGTTTTTATGAAGCTTTACCGACAGAATCGGCTGAGGCAGGTTCATGGTGAAATAGGCGTCTAAAACAGCAAAAGTCGTTTCATTCGTCAGGTCGGTGCCGCTGCTGCTTTTTCCGCCCACAATAACATTTTGCGAAATGGCCCAACTGCGGTCGCCCACGTTGAAAAACACCAGGAAATGGGTAAAAAGAGCGGTAACCTCCGCTCTTGAAAGGTTGCTCCGATACGGCTCAAAGATGCGGTCCACATTCCCCACCGAGAAAGCAAACGGGTTTGGCGCCTGCTCAATACACATCACCTGCCACAGAAGCAGATAGCTCTGCATGGCCTCATGCAGGTTTAAAGCCCCCTGCTCCGGCACACGTTCAAGGCTGGTTTTCATCAGGGAAAGCCGCGCTTTTTCAGTACCCTCTGCCACAGCTTCCGCCTCTGCCGCAAGAGCTTTGTATCGATTTGCAAGCAAGATTGCGCTCTCCAGGGTAATCTTCATAGCGGTATATTGGTTCTTGACCTTTTCAGTCAGGCCGGGTGCTTGCAGCTTGCCCTCCAGCTCGGAAATAAGAGCACAAAGCCCCACCTTCAAAGCCTTCTGAAAATCAGGAATCAAATGCCCGGTAACCTGCTCAATAAAGAAAGCAACCTCTTTTGTATACGGCTCCGCTTCTTCGTAGGTCTTGGCAAGAGCGGTGACAAATGGGGTGTCTTTCAGGCTGTTTTTCACCGCGTCAATGCGCGCCTTCGGGAATTCGCCGTTTGGCTCAATGTCGCCGTACACTGCCAACGGGTCGCAATAGCCGGAGAATGATTCCACCGTAAAGGTCGGGTTTATAAGCGCGTAGCTGCGGGCGAAGGCGTCCCGTTGCGTCCCCGCAAAGACGGCGTTTTTATCAATATAAAGGGGCAGCTGCTCCAAGGTGCGGCGTAGCAGCTCCGCTGTTTTTATCGGTTCAGGCAGGTGGGCGAAGTCCTTTTCACCTTGCTGCGCAATCTCCTTGCAGAGAAACCAGCCGTCAAGGCGTGTCTTGCTCCGTTCATCCTCAAAGCGCAGTTTCGCGCTGTTTATCAGTTCCTCCGGGGTGCAAAAAAGGTTCATACTGTGTCCGCCTTTCGTAATTAGGTATGTATAATGGGCAACCCGTTCAAAGTAAAACTGCTTTCAAAAAGCTGTATTCTATCTTCCGCGACAAACCCGTCTGTAATTTCATAGGGCTTCAAGGAAGCCGCCCATTTATCCTTGCCGTACTCATGGTAGGGCAGGATTTCAAAACGTACATTTTTCCGTTCAAGCGAAGTAAAAAGCGCGAGAAAGGCCGCAAGATCATCCTCGCTGTCGTTTACACCGTGAATGAGTGGGATGCGCACAAGGAGGTCCGGATGCTCTTTCATAGCGGCCGCCAGGTTTTTTCGCACTGTGTCAAAAGGGATACCCGTTGCTTGCAGGTGCCGTTCCGGGTTCGCCTGCTTACAGTCCATAATAAGCGTGTCCAACAGCGGAAAAAGTGCCGGCAACCCGCTGTGTGTCGCGTTTGTTTCCATGCAGGTGGTAATTCCGGCGGCCTTTAGCCCGCTCAGCAGCTCCTGTATTTCGTCAAATTGTAAGGTCGGCTCTCCGCCGGTCAGCGTTACGCCGCCGCCGTCAATAAAAAGCGGCTTGCTGCTTTCACATTCTTTTAGGCACTCGGCCGCGGTTTGGGAAAAAGCGGTAGGGTTCCCTCCCATTCCTTCCGGGTTTGCGCACCAAGGGCAGCGCATATTACAGCCCTGCAAATGGTAAACCAGGCGGTTGCCCGGCCCGTCCTGCAAGTAGTGAAAGCCCTTTTGAAAAAGCCGCATAGCCTTAGTTCTCCTTGTTTTTCAGGTGATAGAGAAGCTCTTCCCGTGCCTGCTCGACGGTGTAAATCGGGCGGCGAAAAGGAATGCCCGCCGCCTTCAGCCGCGCGGTCAACAATGTAACCTGTGGCAGAGACAGTCCCATATCCTGCAGCTCCGCATCTTGCGAAAAAACGGCATCCAAGGTGTCGTGATAGGCAAGCTCGCCCCTGTTCATCACAAGGATGTTTTGTGCAACCCTTGCGATGTCGTTCATGGAATGGGTCACAAGAAGAATCGTGGCGCCTGTGTTTTTTTGATAAGACATAATGTTTTCCAGGATTTCCGCCTTGCCTTTTGGGTCAAGGCCGGCTGTCGGCTCGTCCAAAATCAGCACCTGCGGCTGCATGGCAATGACGCCTGCAATGGCGACACGCCGCTTTTGTCCGCCGGAAAGCTCAAAAGGCGACTGGGAAAGAAGTGCCTTGTCAATGCCCGTAAATTCGCAGGCTGTGAGCACACGCTCCTTGATTTCCGCTTCAGGAAGTTTCATGTTCTGCGGCCCGAAGGCAACGTCCTTTTCCACCGTTTCGGCAAAAAGCTGGTACTCCGGGTACTGGAACACAAGCCCCACGGAAAAGCGCAGCTTCTGCACACTGCTTTTTGACTGCCAAATGTCCTGCCCGTCAAAGAGAATGCGGCCCTCCGAAGGCTTTAAGAGGCCGTTTAACAGCTGCATAAGCGTGCTTTTGCCGCTGCCTGTGTGACCGATTACGCCGGTAAAGCTGCCTTTTTCAATGGCAAAATTTAAACCCGACACCGCCTTTTTTTCAAAAGGGGTGTTTTGGCTGTAGATATAGGCCAGATTTTCTGCTTGTAAAATTGTGTTCATAAAGGCGTTTTTTCCTCTTTATTTCAATATACGCATAAGCTCCGCCGCGGCCTCATCAATGGTAAGTGCGGACAAATCCACGTCCTGCCCTGTCTGCTGCAGCTCGTACAAAAGCTCTACCGTTTGCGGCGAGTTCAGGCCTACAGCCCGCAGCTTTTCTATCTCTGAAAAGACCTCCCTCGGGGTTCCCTCCATGTAAAGCTGACCGTCGGACAGCACCAGCACACGGTCGGCACCGCTTACCTCCATCATGTGGTGCGTAATGAGAATGAT
>JGI994J12354_10006078_pt1 | contig 10187 bp, 7 predicted proteins | sample IntmicLarv3ML3BL_FD_12354 | JGI IMG/M metagenome (IMG submission 12354)
TTCATGAAACAACAGCAAAAACCCTTGACCAATTGGAATCCCCCCGCCGCTCCGTTCGCCCCTACAAAGCTGCTATTCTTGTTGCTTCCCTAATCCTTTTGTTTGCGGGAGTGTCCATTGCCATGATGGGCAATACCGCGCTAACGGATTTTCTCGGCATCACACAGGAGCAGGTTCCTTCTGTGGTAATAAGTGAAGTCTCCCTTGAAGGGAAAATGGAACGCCTGAAGGTTGATGTACACGATGCTTATTATGACGGATTGTTCCTGCGCATGACAGTGCGTATCGCTCTTAATGCCTCACCAAATGATACTTTACTTTACGCAGATCCGAATTATACATCTATGCCGGTGCCGTCGTTCCATCCCGTCAATACGATTTTTGCAGGCGACCTGCTTGAACCGCAGGAAAATAAAGATTCAATCCTTTATATCCCCTACGATGCCGAAACAGCGCTAAAGGGCGAAACGCTGTATCTGTTTTCCATCCCCAGACTCTCTATTAAGGATAGCGAAGGCATTCCCCATCACATCGACATTCGCGCCACCGATTACCGCTACGAAAGCCCCTCCTCCTTGGTGCTGTATTTGCAAGCAGACTTGCGCGGCGAAGACAAGTTTCCCTTATCCAATGGGGTGATGCCCGATGTTTCTTACGGCAATCCGCTGCCGGTTGACCTTCACCTCCGCTTAGCCGTTTACAATCCCGATAGCCTTGATCCTTTTTACCCCTGTATTGAGAGCGGCGCATTTTCAATCGCCGTCACCGCGCCCGATCAAGATGTTGAGCGCTTCAGCCTTAAGGATTATCCCGAGAGCATCGCGGGGACCAGTATCGTTCACGCCCGGTTGACACAAACGCCCATGGCTTACTATCTGCGTATCGATATGAAAAGGGCGGAGCCTTTTGATCCCAACTATTTTTGCCATGTGGAGCTGTACGATTCAAAAAAGAACATCCTTTCTTCCTTTTATACGGTGCATACCACTCTTTCACAGCGAAGCGACATAGATGACTACTGTGAAATCGTATGCGGAAAAGAAAGCAACAACCCACCCGCTTTTATCGGGTTCACATCTTATGAAGCGCCGGATTATCATGAGGGCAAAACTGTCTATATCCCGCTTTCCTTGGAGCCCCTCGACTAGTTCACCTTTTCCTCCCCCCTTGCATACGCTGTATATGCAAGGGGGTGTTTTTTTGAGCCTATCGGAATTACGCACGAAGGATGTGGTGAACACGCGGGACGGGCGGCTTTTAGGCAAGGTGATGGATATTGAGTTCTGCCTCTCCAATGGGCAGGTGGAAGCCATTGTAGTGCCGGGGGAAACCAATTTTCTGCTGACCCTGCGCGGTGAAAAATGCGGCATTGTCATCCCCTGGGACAGGATTATCAAGTTTGGCGATGATGTGATTTTAGTGGATGTGGATGTAAATTGCCTTTAAGCTTTACATTTCCCAACTACATCATGTATAATGCACATAATGAAAACGCTATTACTTGGAGGAAGAGATACCGATGAAATGTCAGTTTTGCAGCTGCACCGACAGCAAGGTCGTTGATTCCCGCCCCACAGAGGAAGGCACCAGCATCCGCCGCCGCCGCGAGTGCATCAACTGCGGCCGCCGCTTCACCACCTATGAAAAGATTGAACTGACCCCGCTGATGATTGTAAAAAAGGATGGAAGGCGGGAAATCTTCGACAGCCGCAAAATCAAAAACAGCGTCATGCACGCATGTGAAAAACGCTCAATTTCCATTTCCGAAATTGATGCCATGGTCTCCCGCATTGAGCAGGCTGCTTATTCCGCCATGGAAGAAGAAATCCCCACCAGCTGGATTGGCGAGAAGGTCATGCAGGAATTAAAGGAGCGCGACCAGGTCGCCTATGTGCGCTTCGCCTCTGTTTATCGCCAGTTTACGGACATCTCCAGCTTTATGGAAGAGCTGACAAAAATGATTTCCGAGCAAAAAAAGGCCTGATCACTCTTCAGCATCCGTATCCAGCACGCCTCCGACTTCCCCGCTCGGGTCTGTCGGAGGTTCGCTTTTTTTTACGAACTGATGAATGCCGATTTCTTCATTTTGCACATAGCCCATCGCCACGCTGTGCGTGCCATGCTTTTGGCGAATTCCATATATTGTCGATTCCACTCTTTCAAGACGCTCTCTTTTTTGCGGACTGCCCTGGATGCCTACATCAAACAGACTCGTCTGCTCCTGCGCCTCATCCGCGCGGACAAGGTTCATCCCCGTCACTGTCAAAGCGCGAATCGGCGCGTTCATTTGCCAGTTTAGGCGGATTAATTTCATGGCGACATCCACAATTTCCTTTTGCAAAAAAGTCGGATTCAAAAGCGCTGCCTGACGCGATATGCTTTTAAGCATGGGGTTCTTAATCATCACCTGCACGGTTTTGCATTTCAGGTGATGGCTTCTTAAGCGGGTCGCCACCTCGTCCGCCAGGGCGATAATGCCCGCGCGGATCTCCTCTTCATTCATTAAATCCCTTTTAAAAGTCATGCCGTTGCCAACGGATTTAATGGGTTCACCCTCATCCGGCCTCAACACGGGAGAATCGTCTAGTCCGTTGGCGAAAATCCACAGTGTTTCGCCGCCTTTGCCCAAAATCCGCGTAAGATCGGCGCAATCTCTGTCCGCGATATCCCCAATGGTACGGATATGGATTTTTTCCAGCCCCTCCGCCGCCGCCTTGCCAATGTACAGAAGCTCCCGGGCGGGAAGCGGCCACACTCGCTCCTTATAATTTGCCTTGGAGATCACCGTTACCGCATCGGGCTTTTTCATATCGGAACCAATCTTGGCGAATACCTTGTTGAAGCTGACACCAACGGACACGGTGATACCGATTTCCCTTTTTACCCGTTCCCTGATGGCATGCGCCATTTTTTCGGCCGTAAAATGGAAGTAGCTGAGAGAATGGGTGACATCCAGCCATGCTTCATCCAAACCGAAGGACTCCACCTGATCCGTGTATTCTAAGAAAAGGGCTTTCACCTGCTTAGATATTTCATAATAACGATCGCCGCGGGGCGGCACAAGAACAAGGGCGGGGCATTTTCTTTTTGCCTGCCAGATGGTTTCCGCCGTTTGGATGCCATATTTTTTTGCTATTTCGTTCTTTGCCAAAATAATGCCATGGCGATTTTCAGGATCCCCCGCTACAGCCATGGGGACTGACTTCAGGGCAGGATTATCCAGGCATTCTACAGACGCGTAGAAGCCATTGCAGTCAATATGGAAAATAACCCGTTCCATCTGCCTTCCCCCTTCCCACCCTATTATAGCAAAAAAAAGACCGGGAGAGAATCTCTCCCGGTCATAAAAAACAGGATTCGGTTATTCGCTGTAAACGACCGCCATATCATCAGCCATCATGCCGATATATGTTTTTCCGCGCTGCAGCATGAGTTCGTTGCCATCCTTATCAAAGAAAATAGTGCGCTCGTCCACCGCCGTTTTCACCCAGTAGCCGGGGATATAGCGGCCTCCGATGAATATATCCGCATTGCCGGCACCCTTTTCATTGCCCATCAACGGCTGAGCATTGCCCTTGAAGCTCAGCGGCACGCGCTGAATAATCACGTTAGAGAATGCCAGCTGCTCATCCGCTTCCTCATCTATGTAGGGTTGATCGGTTACGAAACGGGCATAGGTATTGGTTGTCTCATCATAAACAAAGGAAGAGATGTACGCCTTATGGGGCCAGTTCAATGTAATATGATTGGCAAAATCGCCCGTGGAGGGCAGTTCATCGGTAAAAAGGAACGGGCGAATAGGCGGCTGATGTTCCGCGGGAATCAAACCCTGCATAGCCAGTACGTCACCCGTCATATTATGGGGTGATGCCTTGCCGGATGTCGTTGTATAATACTTTTTCCATTCTTTGTTTGAACCTACCGTGCCGCTGAACAGAACGCCTTTGCTGCTGGCCTTCAGCTTTTTAAATTCATCCGGAACGCTGACACCCTTGGCCTTGGATTCACCGTAATACAAAAAGCCCGCGTCCCATTCTTCACGAAGCCACACATGGCCGATACGTGCGGAGCGGACAGGCCCTACCGCACTGGGGACTTCATCGCTGAACAAAACGGAAATACGGGTGTCGCCGTTTTTGTGTAGCGGACTTTCATACATGATATCCGCAAAGCGGACACCCCAGGGAGCCATAGAACCGATACCGCCGCTTGAATTATCAATTTGCACAATCATGGGCATATAGAAACCTCGCCACGGCAAGCCTGTGGTCATGCTCTCACCATCGATTTCCTCGTTGGCGGGATAGTTGCCTTTTTTATCCTTGGCAAGCTGAATTTTCACCTTGCGATCCTTTTGATTTACCAACGAGGTGTCCGCCAGCGCACTAGCCATCATGCCGAGGAGCAACATCGCCGCTAAAACCATGCATACAATTCGCTTCATCATCTGTCTGCCTCCAATTTACATATTACCTACATAACGTTCTAGAGTATAGCAGTTTGCCTTTTAAATGTCAATTTTCAATTACAATTCGTTACAATTTTGTGTTTTATTTTCCATTTTTTCAAGCAGCGGTCTCAGGTATTCAGCCGTATGGCTCCCCTGAATCTTCACCACCTGCTCGGGCGTACCTTTGGCGACCACCATGCCGCCCTTATCCCCGCCCTCGGGTCCCAGATCGATAATATAATCCGCCGTCTTGATCATATCCAAGTTATGCTCAATAACCATCACACTGTTCCCTTGATCCACAAGCTTTTGCAAAACCACAATCAGTTTATCCACATCCGCCATGTGCAGCCCCGTGGTGGGCTCATCCAATAAATAAATCGTCTTTCCCGTGGCGCGGCGACTCAGTTCCGTGGCCAGCTTCACGCGCTGCGCCTCGCCGCCGGACAGGGTGGTGCTGGCCTGCCCGAGCTTCATATACGAAAGACCCACCTCATACAGCGTTTCCAGCTTTTTAATAATTTGTGTATGATTTTCAAAGAAGCCGAGTCCTTCCTCCACTGTCATTTCCAATACATCGTGAATGTTTTTATCCCGATATTTGACTTCCAATGTTTCCCGATTGTACCGTTTGCCCTTGCACACCTCACAGGGCACATAGATATCCGGTAAAAAGTGCATTTCGATTTTTAAAAGTCCATCCCCCGAGCAGGCTTCGCAGCGCCCTCCCTTTACATTGAAGGAGAAACGGTTTTCCTTATAGCCTCGCGCCTTTGCTTCCGGTGTCATGGCGAAGACTTTGCGAATCAGATCGAACAGCCCCGTATAAGTAGCGGGATTGGAACGTGGAGTGCGCCCGATGGGGGACTGATCGATGGCGATAATCTTATCCAGTTGTTCCACGCCACTCATAGATTCAAACTGCCCCGCATAGGTTTTGGCGCGATTCAGCACCTTTGCCAGATGCTTATAGATGATAGCATTGACAAGGCTGCTTTTACCGCTGCCCGACACGCCTGTAATGCAGCAGAGCACCCCCAAGGGAATATCCACCGTGATATTTTTCAAATTATGCTCACGACAGCCTTTTACCTTTAAAAGTCCTGTGGGCTTACGCCGCTTCTTCGGCACGGGAATGACCTTGCGGCCACTCAAATACTGACCTGTCAGGCTGTTTTCGTTGTCAGTAATATCCTCGATCGTGCCCTGCGCCACCACATAGCCGCCATGCTCCCCCGCACCCGGACCGATATCCACAATATGATCCGCCGCATACATCGTTTCTTCGTCGTGCTCCACCACAATAAGCGTGTTGCCGATATCCCGAAGATGCTTCAGGGTATTCAGAAGCCGCGCGTTATCCCGCTGATGCAGTCCAATGGAGGGCTCGTCCAGAATATACAGCACACCCACCAGGCTGGAGCCGATCTGCGTCGCCAGACGAATCCTTTGGGCTTCCCCACCGGAAAGACCGCCCGCGGCGCGGGATAACGTCAGGTAGCTGAGCCCCACATCCACCAAGAACCCCAGGCGGGAGTTGATTTCCTTTAAAATTTGATCGGCGATCATCATCTGCGTTTGTCCAAGCTTCAGCCCGGTAAAAAAGGTTTTTGCACGCTCAATGGACATATCGGATACTTCCGCCAGGTTTTTATCCTTCACTGTCACAGCCAACGCCTCGGGCCTTAAGCGCTTACCATGGCATTTAGGGCAGTCGTCCTCCACCATCAGCTCTTCATAGGCCGCCTTCATACCATCGCTGGTGGTTTCACGGTAGCGCCGTTCCAAAGAAGGAATCACGCCTTCATAAGCCGCCTCAAAATGCCCTTCGCCGTTTTGTCGCTGGTAGGTAATCTTCAGCTTTTCCTTGCCTGTGCCATATAAAATAATTTTTCTCGCTTCATCAGTCAGTTTTTTATAGGGCTTGTCCAAGGGAATCTTGTATTTTTCGCTCAGCGCCCCAAAATACATATTCGCGATGCTGGTAGGATCCGCGGTGTTCCAGCCCATAGCCTGAATCGCGCCATCCCTTAAGGAAAGATTCCGGTTGGGCACAATCAAATCTTCGGAGATTTTCTTTAGGACACCCAATCCTGAGCACTCCGGGCAGGCACCGAAGGGACTGTTGAAGGAAAACATGCGCGGCGCCAATTCTTCAATGGAGATGCCGCAGTCCGGACAGGCGTAATTTTGCGAAAACAGCACCTCGCCGCTCTCACCCAGATCCGCCAAAACCAAGCCGCCGGATTCTTTTACGGCCGTCTCGATGGAATCTGTCAGCCGCTTCGCCAAATCCTTGCCATCCCTTAAAACAAGCCTGTCTACCACGAGCTCGATAGAATGTTTCTTTTGCTTATCAAGCTGCGGCGTATCATCCAACTCGTACATTTCCCCATCGATACGCACACGAACGAACCCGTTTTTGCGGGCATCCTCCAACAGCTTCGCGTGCTCGCCCTTCTTTTGGCGGATGATGGGGGCAAGCAATTGCAGCCGCGTCCCCTCCGGGCGCTTTAAAATCTGATCCACCATTTCATCCACCGATTGCTGGCGGATTTCTTTGCCGCACTCGGGACAGTGGGGAACCCCCACGCGCGCGTACAAAAGCCGCAGATAATCGTGAATCTCCGTGACGGTACCCACAGTGGAACGAGGGTTTCTTGAGGTGGTTTTTTGATCGATGGCTATCGCGGGGGAGAGGCCGTCGATATAATCCACATCAGGCTTTTCCATTTGCCCCAGGAACTGACGCGCATAGGAGGACAGGGATTCCACATAGCGCCTTTGCCCCTCGGCATAGATGGTTTCAAATGCCAATGAGGATTTGCCGGAGCCTGAAAGACCCGTGAACACGACCAGCTTATCCCTTGGGATTGTCAGATCGATATTCTTTAAATTGTTTTCCCTTGCGCCCTTTATAAAAAGCGTATCCTTCAAGCCTTACACCTCAATAATGTCGTATTCATCGGTTCCGATGCCCAGCTTTTTAGCGTGAGCGACGCAGGTTTTCCAGTTGGTGGTAGGATGGTTGTTGATAAACTGATCATCGGAAATTCTCGCGTGCTCCGCCAGATGGCTGCCCGGGATAGCGCTCTGGCGATTGCAGGCATCAGCGCAGGCCACATCCAATGCCACGGCATCGAAGGAGGCGAACATGCCCACATCGGGCAAGATCGGCAAATCGTTTTCCGCATGGCAATCGCAATAGGGGCTGATATCAATCACGAGGCTGATATGGAACTCCGGCCTCCCGTTGACAGCCGCTTTCGCGTATTCGGCGATTTTCGCGTTCAGCACATCGTTGCTCGTCCAATCGTCCGCTTCAATCACATCCCTTGGGCACTGGGAAATACAGCGGCCGCAGCCCACACATTTGTCGTGGTTGATGGTCGCTTTCTTTTTTGTAATTGTGATGGCAGCATGGGCACATTGCTTCAGGCACATGCCACAGCCGATGCAGCCCTCCTGCACGCTGGGTTTTCCGCTGCAATGCATTTCCATCTTACCGCGGCGGGAACCGCTGCCCATGCCGAGGTTTTTAAGCGCGCCGCCGAAGCCCGTAGCTTCATGGCCTTTAAAATGATTTAAGGAGATAATGATATCCGCATCCATGAGCGCGCGGCCCAGTTTCGCGCTTTTTACATATTCGCCGCCAATGACGGGGATTTCGATATCATCCCCGCCCTTGATGCCGTCGGCAATAATCACATGGCAGCCCGTAGAGAAGGGCGAAAAGCCGTTTTCATAAGCCGTATCCAGATGATCCAACGCGTTTTTACGGCTGCCTACATACAGGGTATTGCAATCTGTTAAAAAGGCTTTGCCGCCCTTTTGCTTGATATAATCCACGACCACCTTGGCATAGTTGGGCCGCAGATAGGCCAAATTGCCCAGTTCCCCAAAATGGATTTTGATCGCGACGAACTTATCCTTAAAATCAATGCTGCCAAGCCCTGCTTTATCGATCAGCCGATGCAGCTTTTCAGGCAGTGTAACCCCGCCGCGGGTACGTAAATCCGAAAAATAAACCTTTGCTTTGCTCATCATTTAAACCTCCTGTTTTCACCTGAAGAGCATGAAAAAAAGCATCGCGGCTTTCCCGCCGCCGCTTGAATCCATGCTCTCAAAATTATAGCACTTTTGTTCCCCTTGCACAACGCGAACACTGTGTTATTATATTAACAATGCCCTCTTTTTACACGGATGTGATATAATTGGGCTGATTAATTTATCTCGGGAGCGTTTTTATGCCTTTTATTCTTCTCCCCCAAATCAAATGCGTGCTGCTGCCCCTGATGGGCGCGGCATCGCAACTGCTCTTGGGCAGCTGGGTCTACGCAATAACGGCTGCCGTGCCGCTGCTTGCTCTTTCTTATCCGCCGAAAAAAGAAGATGGCTTTCTTTTCAAGCTTTCAAATGAAAAAAACGCCCTTAGACGCTATGTGTGGCTGAAGCGGTTTATCTATCTTTCTCTGGCGGGAACGCTGGGCCCGCTCCTATCCCAATGGCAGCTCCTGTTGATGCTGCTTGCGGGCAACGGACTGGGGCTTGTCAAAAAAGTAAAGGACCCGACTTTGCACATGGTCTGCGGCAAAATTATCTGGCTTGTGGGCGCGTTAATCGGCATACCGCTTGTGAGCGCCGCCCTCATGGGCTTTGGCATTGCCACCACCTTCAAGGCCCTTTCGAAGCTCGGCGGCTATCTGAATCCCCTGTGCGCCTTTTTGAAAAAACGCCCCTGTCCCCGCGCGAAGGGTGTCATGGAGGGCATCGGCTGCGGGATTGATTTACTGCTTTCTCTTCCTTTCGTGCTGCTTGTTCCCGCCGCTATCCTGCTGCCGCTTTCGCTTGCCGCCGCGATAATAGCCGCCCTGCGCTTCCCGCTTTCCGAGTCGCATTTAAACCGCCTTTGTACCTACGAGCAAACCCACAGCGCCGCGCTTGAGCGACAGCTGGCGCCTTTTGTGTATTTGAAGCGCAAGCGTCGCCATCTTATCTGGGTGGTTCGGTTCTTCGTGCGCCTTTTTTGCCCCGGCAAGCTTATCGGCGCGGAAAACCTGCCTCCTCCTGATAGGACGGGCGTGATATACCTTTGCAACCACGGCTATGCCGCTGCCACCATTTTTTCCCGCGCCTGGCTGAATACGCGATTTCGCTCCTGGTCCATCAGCGATCTGATGGATCCGCGGGATGCCTATGATCATGTGATGCGCTACCAGGTGGGTCAGTGGGCGTTCATCCCTGCAAAATTTAAGGATAGGGCAACAAAAATTGTCATGCGTATCTTCGTGTGGCTGTTTGATTCCATCGATTCGATTCCCGTGTACCGCCACCGTTTGAGGGAGCTGATGAACACCTTCAAAGCCACGGAGGATGCCCTCGAATGCGGCGACATCGTCATGATTTATCCCGAGAACCCCGACGACCCTTCCCTGCCTGAACCGGGCTATGTATCCGATCGCATCATTCCCTTCTTCTCCGGCTTTACGATGATCGGCTCCATGTTTTACGACAAAACGGGCTGCGCTGTCACCTACATGCCTATGTATTGCTCCACAGGCAAGCGCTGCATGTGCATTAGCGAACCCATCATTTTCAATCCGGAAAACGACATGGCTTCGGAAAAGGAGCGCATCGTTTCCCTCGCCTATAACAGCATGGCTGCCATGCGCGCGGAGACGGAGGATGAAAAATAACAGTATGATATTAAACAATACCATTCTTGCCTGCATCCGCG
>JGI994J12354_10006079_pt1 | contig 10187 bp, 8 predicted proteins | sample IntmicLarv3ML3BL_FD_12354 | JGI IMG/M metagenome (IMG submission 12354)
GCTCGTGCAGCCGCTTGCCGATGTGCAGGTCGGAGGTATGGAGAAGCTTCATGGTTCACCTCGGGTGTGTCGTGTTTTTCAGGCGCTCATCAATCCCGTAGCGCTTGGCAATTTCGGTCAAGGCTTCGGCATCGGCGTGCCGGATTTCGCTTTCGTCCAGGAGGGCCGCGCCCATTCCGGCGATGGCCATGGCGTACACCTCATCAAGCAGACGGCGGCGTAGGATTTCAGTCTCAAGGTCGGTCATGGCATCACGCTCCCATCCTCCATACACTGTCACCGGCGCGGCGCGCGCCGGTGGATCAACACTGCCAGTTTACCCCAATCCGCGCCGCTTTGCAAGGGCTAAAGGGCGGCGCAAGGCAGCATGCGGCATACCTCGTGAAAGCAAAATCGAGAGGAATCCGCAGATTCCTCTCGATGGCAAAGCCCTGTGTTGCTTAACTGGCATGAATCCATGGGGAAGGCTGAGGCACGCGTCCGCCTAACGATGCTCCCATCCGCGCGGCAGAATGATGCCCCGCAAAAGCGCCTGGTCCAGCCGGGGCAAATCCCGCCGCTCGCCCTCGGTGAGCGCATAATGCCCGGGGCTCATCAGCACCTTTTCAAACTGAAGCAGGCGGAAATCGCAGGTGCCGTCCGCCTTTTCGCCGGCGGCGATGTAGACAGGGAGCACCTCGAGCTGCGTGATGCAGGTATGCCCGGTGCCGCGGAGGGTTCCCTTTTCAACCTGAAAGCGCACCACATAGGTGAGCTTCGAGTTGGGTGTCAGCGGATGATAGCTGACAAAATCCCCCAGAGAGTAAATGATGAGGCACTGCCGCCCGTCGCCCTTGGCCGTGTAGCGCTCCATGGGCTGGGCCACGTGGGGATGGCCGCCCAGGATGACATCAACGCCTTCCTCGGCAAGCAGATGGGCCACCTCCATGATATTTTTGTGGGGATACATCTCAAACTCCCAGCCCCAATGGCACGAGGCGACGATGAGATCGGCCCCCTTTTCTTTTGCCCTTTGGATGTGCCGCCGGACGAGGGAGATGTCCACCGTCTCATCGTTGAAGCGCACCTCGTTGATCAGATGCTTCTTCTCGTATTGATTGCCGTTCATGTCGAAGGTATAGGCAAGAAAGGCGGTTTTTATGCCGTTTTTCTCTACAATCAACACATCCTCCTGCTGCTCGGGGGTGCGATTGGTGCCCGAAAACCAGCAGCCCTTTTGCTCCAGGATGTCGAGCGTTGCAAGAAGGCCCGCTTCGCCATAGTCATAGCTGTGGTTGTTGGCCGTGGAGAAGTAATCGATGCCCGCTCCGCCCGCCAGGAACCGGTCCAGCATGCCCTCCGAGGTGTTCATCTTGGCCGGCATGTTGGGGATGCTGTTGCGGCCGAGGGGCGCTGCGGTATAGACAGTGCTCTCCAGGTTGGCGCAGGTGATGTCCGCCCCGAAGTAGAAATCCCGAATGTCGTCAAACAGATTGGGCGTGTTCGCCTCGGTCAGCACATCGACCGCCATCAAATCGCCGCCGGCCGACAGGGAGAGGGCGGCCTCCCGCTCGAAGCCCTCGGGGGGTGAAAAGCGCAAATCCTGCGCCGCGAAATAGGCCTCGATGCCCGAGCCCTTTTCGGCCACCTCCAGCTGCTTTATCCAGATTTTATAAACCCATTTCAGCTTTTCCTTGAGGCTGCCCGTCACGTCATAGCGGCCCTTGATGGGTTGTGGATAGTGAAACTCATCCCAGAAGAGCACGCTGTATATCCGCGCCAGAAAACACCCCAGGGTGTTGACCTTATACTGCTTCATATCGCCCTCCCCCTAGAACAGAAAGGCCGCGCCGGCAAAGGCGTACACAGTAATAAACGCCATGACGATGCCGGCCACCGTCCAGCCCACCTTGAGCATGGATTTGACATCCTCCGAGCGGGCCAGGCCCATCTGGCCAATCATGTTGCCCGCGGGATAGATGACCGAGGTGATGCGCGAGGCGGCGATGAGGGCGATTGCCCACAGCTCCATGGGCATTTTGATGATGCTCAGCGCACCGCTGAACAGCTCGTGGGTGATTTGCATCTGGATGACGGCCGCGCCCTCGACGCCAAAGCCGCCCACAAAGCTGGCCAGGATGGTCATGGCCGCCTTGCTGAAAACGCCCGAGCCGCCAATGAGGCCGACCAGCTTGGCAAAGACAGCGGCCAGCGCCTCGAAGGCGCCCATGGTGGTCATCATCTCAAACATGGGGCCAAAGAGCAGAAACATCATAAAAAGCGGCAGTGCGGGGGCCATGCCGGTGACGGCTGTCTTGAAAATTTCGTCCGGCTTTTCGCCCGAGGCGACACCGACGATGCCGATGAGCGCCATCATGACAAAGACCAGGAAGGGGATGCCCTGTCGGGCGACGACCGAGTAGACGATGAAGCCGATGAAGGTGATGGCGAAAATGACGGTCAGCCGCCGGTGCTTCTTGGTGGGCTCAAAAGTTTGGTCGAGGGTCACATCGGTGTAGGGCGTGACATCGCGGGTTTTTTCCTGAATGTGCTTGATGGCAAAATAGCTGGTGACCAGCCAGATGATGCCATAGGGCAGGGCCGCCGTGAGCATCATGCGGCCATAGGAGAGGCCGGTGATGGAGAGCAGGGCCAGCACAGCCGGGCTGAGCGGGCCCCAGATGAGCCCGGTCTCCCCCGCGTTTTGAAAGATGGCGCCCACGGTGCTCTTGCTCAAGCCCGCCGAGGCCACGATGGGGATGATGATGGGCGCGAGGATGGAGTTTCCGCCGCCCAGGGTGCCCAAAAGGCCACAGACCAGCGTGGAGCAAATCATGGTAACCACGATGGCGCGCTTTTCGGTTTTGATGCCGATGCGGCGGATGATGCCGGTGACCATGGTCTGGCTGACGCCGGATTTTTCCAGCACCTTGCCCAACGCGCTGCTCATGAGGATGACCAGGCCGATAAGGGTCAGGCTCCCGCCCATGTTACTGGCGAGGATTTGCGAGTAGTCGGCAATGCCGACACCGCCCAGCAGCATGGCGAGGGCGGTGGAGAGAATGAGCAGCACGATTTGCGAGCGCCCGGTCAGGGCCAGCACAATGTAGGCCACCAGCGGAAGGATGCCCACTATGGGCGGAAGGTTGAATAGCTCGATCATAGCAATATCCTCCTCGAACTCAAATTATTTATGAATGAAACACCTTGCTGTAGGCACGGTCCGCAAGCTCAAGCTTCCACCCCTCGTTTGCCTGACGGAGTGTCTCCGGGGCAAGGAGCAGGTCAACTGCCGAGCCCGCCATGACCTTGGCGGCCAGCATCATGCCCTTGTGGGCAGCCGGTGCCTTCCCCTGGGCCACCATCTGCCACGTGTGCTCGGCTGTGCCCATGGCGAAGCAGGCGGCAGAGAGCTGGGCGGTGGGCGCGTTCCAGCTGGCATCCCCCACATCGGTGGAGGCCGGCATGGCCATTTTCACCGGCATATAGGGCAGCGCCCCGGCGTGCAGCGCCTGCTGGGAAAGCGCCATGGCCGCCTGTTTCCCGGCCAGGGCAGCGACAAGGCTGAGGTCTTTTTCCCGCATGGTGGCCATCATGGCGTTGGCCAAGGTAATGTCCTCGGGCGCCCAAGCGGGGCTTTGGGCGGCGAGGTTCTGCTGCAAGACGCCCTCCAGCGTCTTGTTGTTGATGACATTGGCGCACGTTTTAATCAGCTCGATTTCAACCGTCGTGCCGGTCATCTGGGCGGCTCCCTTGGCCACCTCGCACAGCCGTGTGTAGATATCGCCCACCTGATCAAGCTGCGGCGCGCGGACAACATACTCGACCCGCGCGTGGGCCTGCACCACGTTGGAGCTGTTGCCTCCGGCATCGGTGATGGCATAGTGCATCCGTGCCTGAGACGGAATGTGCTCGCGGAGGAAGTTGGCCCCCACGTTCATCAGCTCGGCGGCGTCCAGTGCGCTGCGCCCCAGATGGGGCGCGCTGGCGGCGTGGGCCGCGATGCCGGTGAAGGAGAACCCCGCCTTATAGTTGGCCAGGGTGGACACCCCGAGCACCACATTGTAGCAGGAGGGGTGCCAGGTCAGTACGGCGTCCAGGCCGTCGAACACGCCCGCCTTGGCCAGGATGGCCTTTCCGGAGAGGTTTTCCTCGGCGGGACAGCCATAGTACTCAACACGGCCCTGAAGGCTGCCGCGCTCGAGCCATCTGGCCGCCGCAATGGCCGCCGCCGCCGATGCGACGCCCAGCAGATGATGTCCGCAGCCGTGGCCGCTGGTCTTTCCCTCCTCCGGGGTCGGGTGCAGGGCGCCGGCCTGCTGGCTCATGCCCGGCAGCGCGTCGAACTCCCCCAGAAAGGCGATGCGCGGCCCCCCTTCTCCGAAAACCGCGCGGAATGCCGTGGCCATGCCGCCGATGCCAAGGGTGACCGTAAATCCCGCCGCCCGCAGACACTCGGCCAGGGCGGCGGAGGACTGCACCTCCTCCATGCCCAGCTCGGCGAAATCCCAGATTTTGTCGCTGAGCGCCGCGAAGGCCCCCGCCTGCCCATCCAGATACGTGTAGAGCGCTTCTTTATCCATGATACCCCTCCCATGTGTGTATGTTGCACAAATTATACACACATACACGGCCCATTGTCGGCGGAAATATTACAAAAATACAGGCTGATTCTTCGCGGAAATGCAGTCTTCCTCAAGAGGAGTTTAACAATCAGCACGCAAAAGAGAAAGAGCCCGCCTGTCGGCGGGTTCTTCAACATACGTACAATCTCACGCGAAGCGTTTGATGATGAACAGAGCGGTGGCATTGATGTCTAGCTCGGCACGGATGGACAACGCCCCATTCCGGGCCTCGGCCTCCCACAGGGCCACCGAGGGGCTGCTGATGCTCTCAATGTATTCATCCCAATCCTCTTCGTCCAGCGGCACCGAGAAATCGAGCTTGAGGGCGTTGTGATAAAAGCTGCCCTTGTCCTTGTCCATCAGATGCTCCTTGATGCGGTAGCGCCCGGGGGTCAGGCCCTCCAGCGTCAACGAGCAGCTGAGCACATTGCCCCGAAGCCGGATATTGTCCAAGGCGCGGAAGGGGTCTATATAGCAGGCGTTATACAGGAGGAGCGCATAGCGGTCCTGACCATCGCGCGTCAACAGGCCATTTTCGCCACGCCACACAATCTGCGGCTTGAGGCTCGCCATGGCCTTGGTGATGAAGAACATGGGCCTGCGGATATCCTTGCTGACATAGAGGCTGAGCGGGCGGGTCATCAAACCGGGGGCAAGGGGCTCATCCGCATACAGGCTGAGCCGAACGGCCGCCCCGGCGATCTTCCCCATGAGCGCGGTCAGCACATCGGCCATGAGGGCGGTGCGGTGAAACTCACCGGCCTCGACGGCGGTTTTGCCGGTGAGGGTGTTCCACTGCATCAAATACAGCGGACAGCCCGGGTATCCGGCCTCATCCGCGCAGTGCCGAACGGCCTGCGCCGCCCTTGTATGATAGGCGCGAAAGAACGCGTCAAACTCGGGTCCGTCGGCCGGCCGGTGTTCCTCATTGGGGTCGAAGGTGAAGCCGAAGAAATCGGGCGGCGCGCCGCCTGTCTCGGTGCGCAACACCGCCGCACCCTCCGGCGGCAAAAATGGGTCCATCCGCAACCCGACCCGGATGTCGCCGTTTACCGCCTTGATGGCCGTGTAAAGTTTGGCATACTGCCCGGGCTGGGCGCCGGTGCCCAGCACCTCAAAATGCCAGCGCCCCAGCGCGGCAGCCGAGTAGCGCAGCTGGAGCGAGCCAAGCAAGGCGCACAGCGCCCCGATGCCCGCCGCCGGGCTTTCAAACAGCTCAAGCTCGGCCATCTCCAGACGGATGAAGGGCGTCAGCCCAAGGCGGTGAAAGGCGCTCAGGGCCTCGTAAAAATCGTAGGTTTTGAATAAATCCGGCGAGCCGGCCATGTTATGAAGGGCGCGGATGAACCCGCCAAAGGACACCCCCGACAGCCGCAGCCGGCGTCCGGCTTCCTCCAGCTGCCTGCGGACATCGGCCCGGAGCGCCGCGTCGATGTCGCCGATTTCCACCAGGGCTTGAAAATCAGGCAGCAGCGAGGTGGGAATCCGTCCCAAATCGAGGGTGTAATGGGCCTGTACGTTTTCGATTAAGTCGATGTTATGGCTGTCGATGAACTTGACAAGGGCCTCCAGCGAACCGCCGTCCTGTCCCTCCAAGCGCCGGATGTCGCTGATGGCACCGGAGGCGTCAGCCCCTTGATAGGCCTTCCGATACTCGGCCGGCGTGCAGCCGTGCTTGCGCGCAAACTGTTCGCCCAGCGCCCGGGCGCTGGCAAAACCATTATTCAGGGCGACCCGGGTAATCGTATCTTTTGTAAAAACCAGCTCCCGCTCCGCGCCCGAAACCCGCAACGCGTTGAGATATTCCATAAAAGTGGTGCCCAGTTGCTCCCGAAACAGGCGCGAAAGATACTGCACCGACATAAACTCCCGGCGGGCAGCCTCTTCAAGGCTGATGCGGGATTTGTAGTTTTGATGAATATAGGCGAGGGAGGCTTGCAGACGCTCGTAGGCCGTGGTTTGGCTGTGCGCCGGCGTGGTCTCCTGGGAAAAATCTCTGGCAAGCATGTGCAGGGTCTCATACAGCACCGATTGTAGCAGCAGTTCATAGCCCTTTTCCTGCTGGTAGTGGATGAAGGCCATCCGCGCGACATTTTTCTTGATGGGGGCATAGAGGCGGTCATGGTGCTGGTCGAGGCCGTAGGAGCTGCACCGGATTGCGCCCGACAGGGCACCCGGCAGATGCTGAAGCATATACTCCCCGGAGACGTTGATGAACAGCAGAACATTGGGTTTTTGCCCCGAGAGCGCAAAGAGGTCGCCCTGCCCCAGAACGACCACATCGTTCTTGCTCAATGTATAGCGCTGGCCATTGTGCTCCAGATCCAGGGCACCCCTCAGAACCAGCAAAAAAGTGATTCCGTTATTCATCTGGCGGGGCATCCCGCCCACACTGCCCAGTGTGATTGTCAGCCCTTCCATAAAGCGCGCCCCCATCCGCCGATTCTATGCTTGGTGTTTGATGCCTATTGTATTACACAGCGAAGGGGATTACAAGAGGCCTCATAATTTCGGGGTAGCCGGTGTCGCGGCGGTTGTTCGGGAAGGCCTCCGCGCCATCGGCGGTGAAGCGCGGCGTGCGCACAAACCCGCACCTGCGGTTTGAGGGGTAGCTGCCCACGTTTTCTTCTCCTTATCAATCTTTTGTGATATAATAACCTCTGCGAGGTTATTATATAGGATTTTTAAGCTACACCGCTTTTCGCGCAAGCGAACGAAAAGCCCCAGTTGCTTTGCAACATGGCATTATTTCGCTGGCGCAAACCACCACAGCTTCGCTGTGGTTATGATATAATTGAAAACCACAGTTGGGAGCGTGTCATATGGGCAGCAAGTTTTGCAACATCAACATTCAAGGTGTCCCCTTGGAAACTGTCCGCGCCGCCGCGCCTGAATGTCAGGCATTTTCATGCGCCCCCAACTGGGTGACGCTGGTATCCCCGCGCTTTCAATGGGGCTGCACCCAGCGCTATGCCAAGGCGCTCTCGGAGGCCGTCCCCGCACCGGTGCTTTCGACTGAGTATTTCGACGATGATTATGTCGAGTTTGCGGTCTACCGCGAAGGTCAGCTGGCGGCTCGCCACGTCCCGGTCACCTACGAGGATTTACGGCGCGCCTGTGGCCGGACGGGTGCCTTCATGACGGCCTTCGGCCTGAGCTTTGCCGATACGCCGCTGCTCAAAAAGGTTTTTGCCCTGCGCGGCTGCGAGGAGAGCGTCCTGTTGATGGAAAGCCTGCTGGGGTGCCCCATCTTCGGCATCGACGCGGAAAACCCACCCTCCGAGGCACCGGATCCCGGTCTGGTGCGTACCTTTGGCGGCGGCCTGCCGCCCATTCAGGCGACCAAGAGCAAAAACTCCGCCAAGCGCAACCAGCCGCCCTATCTGTTCAACGACGAGGGCGTCTGCCAAAACCATCAGGAGTTCCACTGCCGCTCGGTGATTTATTACTCTGACGATGCTGACGAGGTTCTCAAGGATGTCCGGCGGATGATTGGGATAATCAGGCAAGATAGGCACTTTGTCCACGCGCATTCGGGCTACGTCATGCGCATACTGAAAAAAGGATCTGCCACCGTGGTACAAAACATCATTTTCGGCAGTACCGATGCCTGCGCCGGCGATTTTTCCAAAGGCTTGGTGGCTATCTGTAGTTTTAGCTCCGGCTTTACCAACGGCGGCGCTGTCGTCCGACATTTGGATTGCGCCTTGGCCTATGGGAAACAGCTGCTTTGCTATGGGCAGCGCGGGTCTACCCACTTTGCAAATAATGTTCCCATACCTGATTTGGTTTTGGAGAGCCCGTGGCTCAACCTCCAAAGCGGCGAGCTTGTCCGCGCCTTCGAGACGCCCCAATTCTGGGATGCCGCCCACAATTTGGGGGAATTGCTGGGGGTTTCGCTCTATCCTATGGAATTCTACGGCCATCGGCTGGTGCATAAGGAGCAGTTTTTGGAGATTTACGAGGAAGCGCCCTAGCATCACGCAATCCTTCCATCTCCCTCTCGGCCTGCTGCTGGCGTCGCCACTTTTCGCAGTCCTTCCGCAGGCACGAAAATGCAATGTTGCGTGCAGTGCAACTTGACGTTTCTTGTTCCCTTTGGGCAAGAAACAGGAGGGGCAGTGGGGCACCGTACCTCGGCAATCAATGAGGGGCAGCCCGGTCTGCGTCATGGGCCGGGCCCTAGGAGGCATCGCGGGCGCGCGGATGCCGTAGCGCCTGAGTTTGTGTCTCATGGCAATCACTCCAAACTTCTGAAATTTAAAAATTACCCCGGTAGCGTAGCTACCGGGGCGGGTTGATATGTGGGGCGTCTTGGGATAAAGACTAAGTAAACAACCTTAATATCCGTACACCCAATAATACCAGCCAGGCTGGTCATTCAGAGGCAAGATGCTCTCGGGCCACGGATGCCCATCGGGCGCATAGCACAGGAAGACTAGAGATTCATAGTGCTGGCTGGCTTCCAGTACTATCATGGATTGCCTCCCGGCGAAGCGGTAGAAGCTGACATCACCATAGCTCCGACCTGTTGTTTCAGCGGCTTGAGCCATCAAGCGCTGCGCGGCGGCATAAGCCTCGGGTTCCCATCTTTCAGGCTGACTTATAAAAAACTCGTCGTATATATCCGGGGCACCTGTCTCGGCGAAATGGGCAGTCATGGCATCGTGAAGGGCGACTATTTCATTGCCACAGGCATCGCGAAGATGCGCGAGAACGGCCTCGGGCGTGTACTTAGGCCGATAGAGGGTTAGGAACACCGTCAAGACAACGGCCAAAACATAAAGCCCCGCCAGTACGAGCGCAATCTTTAGCAGCCGACCTAAAACCTTTTTCACACGCCCACACCCTTTCGGTTTTACTTCCATGCCTCAGATTTTTCTTCCCACGGGAACTGCTTGCGATAACTTTGTCGCTCGCCGGTTTTGAAGGCCAGAACGACCATTTCAATTTCTTTATCCGTGAACTTGGCACTGCTAATGCTCTGCGTGAAGCTCATAATGTTGCTTTTATCGTAGCCCGGATATTGCTGGGGGTCAATCTCAGTCAGAGGAAATCGAAGCGCCTTGATGGGCACCCAAGCATTGTCAATATGATACGCATCCTGAAGCCCCAGCCAGTGCCCAAACTCGTGGGCAGCCATACTTGAATGCATTGTAGCTGTTCCGTTAGCATCTCGTTCAATAAAGGGACTCAGCAGGCCCATATACTTGCTGGCATTAGGATCCCACCCAAAAAATTGAGGCCAAATCTGTCCTGTAGCGAAAGGGCGGAAAGCCTCAATATGCTTCCCGATATCGCTGATATACACAACCGCCGCATTGCTTTTCGAACGCACACGATTAACAGTCACCTCAACCCTCAAATTCTGCCCATCAAATACGGAATAGTTTCCGGCCCACAGCTTGAAGTCTGTCATGGCTTGACCGACACGAAGCTCAAATTCTTTAGTATCCGCCTGCTGCTTTGCGATATCGTACCGCTGCTTCTCGGCTAAATATACGGCATAGTTCGGACTATTAACCGATGGGGCAATCGGTTTTTTTAAGTTGTCATCCAAGCCGATTAATGTAAAAAACACAT
>JGI994J12354_10006080_pt1 | contig 10186 bp, 10 predicted proteins | sample IntmicLarv3ML3BL_FD_12354 | JGI IMG/M metagenome (IMG submission 12354)
TCTGGCTTCGTGAAAAATTCTGATTTTACACACAATTTCAATTATCAACATAAATTCGTCAGAGCTCAGTATTTTCAAGGCCTCCGAATATGACATAATTAAATTGAGATTAGTCAAACTTTTTGTGAAATTTTTGTCTTTTTCGAGGCAACTTCAAACAAAATTAAACAATTTTATTTTTGACTATCTCTAAAAAAACCGCCTATTTATCACTATTTTGCAGATACACGCAATAAAAAAAGCTTATTTATGCAAACACATAAATAAGCTTTAAAAAACGATACAATATTTATTTTTTAAATCTTAAACTCCGCAAAAAAATTGTTACTTCCAAAAATTTAGAAACTGGCGACTCTTTCACTTTTAAGATGAATAATCTCGCTCTCCCCTACAACCTCGGGTCTACAGGCTCGCTCTCCAGAGCAAGGACAGCAAAGACGCATTCGTGGATTCGGTAGAGGGGTTCTTTTTGGATGAATCGTTCGAGGGCTTCGGCGCCGAGGGCGAATTCTCTTAGTGCGAGGTTACTTTTCTTGCGAAGTCCACGTTTTTTGAGTCTTTTGAGGTATTCCAATTTGGTATACTCCGGGCCGTAGATGATTCGGAGATATTCTCTGCCTCGGCACTTAATTGCCGGTTGAACCAGTTCTTTCGACCCTTGGTGAATGAAATTCAAGGGTTTGATGACCATTCCCTCGCCGCCTTTTCCGGTAAGTTCTTCCCACCAAGCAGAGCTGGCTTCTATACTCGCCTCATCAGAAAGGTCAATGAGCCTGTGAGCAGTTACCATGAAGAGTGAATCTTGAGCGGCGATGTATTTTTCGATTTTTTCCAAATGGGTCATGTGATTTACGGTCATCCAATTTCTTCCTTCGGTTCCCAGAATATGAAAGGGTGCGATTTTATAATCCGATAGAGAGTCGACTTCCCAGCAATAGCGCCGATAAGCGGCACGATAATCCGTTAAATCCTGATTCTGCTGCTTGCACTCTGCGAGAAGAGCCTCTAAATCTACGGTCTTTCGGCCACCGATGGCTTCCACTTCTAAGAGATTCGGATTTTTCAGAGCCTTTTCCAGAAGTCCCGCCGCTACTGATGTGCTTTGGACGCCGGCACAGCCGACTTTGGCATATTGCTCCTTTAAAAGCCCTTGGGCTTTCGCCGACCAAGGCATGATTTCCGCATCCAAGCAGACCCAGTCTGTCTGCTCTTCTGCCCAAAAATTACTTTGGCTGAGCGCTTTTTGAAGCCTCGCCAGTGCTTCTTTTTCCAGCTCTGACTCATTAAAGAAGGCGCGACCAGTACGGGTATAGATTGCCCCGATTGAAGCATCTGCGACCCCAAAGCGGCGACGGGCAGTCTCCTCATCCTTACAGACCACCAATACCGCTCGTGAGCCCATGTGCTTTTCTTCGCAGACCACGTGACTCACGCCATTCTTTTTAAAATATTCAAAGCCCTCTGAGGGATACTCCAAATATTCCTCTCTCCCGCTGGTTTCACACGGCGCCATGGTTGGCGGCAGATAAATCAGCCAATGGGGGTCAATTGCAAAGCGACTCATTATTTCTAAGGCCGCCACGGAATTACCTTTTTGGATTTTTATGGTCTTGTGAAGTCGGGTCTGGATATATCGCTCCCCCTGCACATCTTCGATTGAAAGCAAATCGGCACTTTCCTGAAAAGTGCCGCCCAGCGGTTTTGCAGGCTCGCAATATTGCTCCTGAGCCTTCACCTGTTGCCACTCTCGCTCCGGATAGCGAAAGCCGGTCAGCTTGCCGCCAAATACACAGCCGGTATCAATGCAGTAGGTATTATTTACATTCATGATTTCCAGAGTCGGCGTATGCCCGTAAAGCACCAGAGCCTTGCCCCGATATTCCTCTGCCCAATCCAGCCGCACCGGCAAGCCGTACTCGTCACTCTCTCCGGTGGTCTCGCCATAAAGGCAGAAATTCCGCACCTTGCCGGAGCTTCGACCCTGATACTTTTCCTTGATGCCTCCGTGAGCGACCACAAGCCTACCCGCATCCAATACATAGTGGCTGACTAAGCCGTCCAAGAATTTACATACTTCTTCTCGGAAATCCTCACTCTCCAAAGCCAATTCCTCAAGGGTCACGCCCAGACCGTGGCTTGCCTTTACCTTTTTGCCCTGCAGGGCTTTCACCAGCTTCGTATCATGATTGCCCAATACTGCTAAAGCCTTACCCTCCTTGACTGCTCCCATAACCATCTTTAAGACCGCCACATTCTTCGGGCCTCGATCGCACAAATCCCCTAGAAAAATCGCCCGCCGCCCGACCGGCGGAATAAAAGAATGGCCTTCCTTATCTATCTGATAGCCCAGCTTTTCTAAGAGCTCGCACAGCTCATCATAACAGCCGTGCACATCGCCAATCACATCAAAAGGCCCTGCCTCTTCTTTTTTGCTTGTCCACGACGGCACTCTTACAATTTCCGCCGCTTCTATCTCCTCCAAGCTTGAAAGTACGTACACTTGACGAAAGCCTTCTTTTTCCAAATGCTTAATTGAGCGCTTCATCTGGGTCATTTGATTGCGAATCACATAAGGCGGAAATTGCCGCTCCGGTCTTGCCAGATTTCGCTCCTGACATATCTCCTCAGATAGATTAAAAACAATCGCCACACCCCGGCAATTTTGCTCCCTTGCCAATTTGAGCACCGCTTCCCGAGCCTGCTTCTGCACATTAGTCGCATCAATGACAGTTAAAAGTCCCCGATCCATTCGCTTATTCGCCAAATAATAGAGTGAATCAAAAGCATCACGAGTTGCTTCTTGGTTGCCCTCATCATCGGAAACTACGCCACGCAAAAAGTCCGATGAGAGTATCTCGGTCGGCTTAAAATGTTTTTTCGCAAAGGTCGACTTGCCGCTGCTGGACACTCCAATCAGCGCAACAACTGATAATTCCGGCACTTTTATTTGCATCGTGTAAATACCCCCATCTGAGTTGGCGCCCCTAATTTTTCATCTGCCTCGCCAATTTCTGAAAAAGCGACCTCATAGCCGTAGACCTCGGCAATCCGCCGCCCCCAAGCCCCGAACTCCGCCCGGCTCCACTCAAAGCGGTGATCCCCATGGCGCATCTCTTCGGTCAAAGACTCATACTTTTCATTGTATTCTCGATTCGGTGTTGTCAGTACTGCAAAATTCGGCTGAGTAATGCCAAATAATATCCGCTCAAAGGCATCCAGACGATTGAGATCCAGATGCTCAATCACCTCGACCACCGCCGCCGCTTCATATTCTGAGAATCGTTTATCCTTATAGACAATCGAGCTTTGAAAAATATCAATCCGCTCTCGAGCTCCATCATTCATCTGATCCAGCTTCAGCCGCCGACCGGCCTTCTCCAACTCCGAGACCGCCACATCAAAACCGGCGATTTTCACAAATTGAGGCTCCTGAATCAAAAGCTTCAAAAGCCTACCCTCACCGCAACCCATATCAATCACCGAGGAAGCACCGGTTTCCTTTAAGGCCTGAAAAACGGGGACTATTCAGGCTCTGCTTCTTTTCCGCCACTACCGGATCTACTGAGATTTCCTCGGCATCCGGCGCTGCCATATCTTCAGTCCCTGCCAAACGTTCCAACACCTTCTCGCTAAAAGACCGCTTTCGCTCAAAATAACGACGTACAATAAATTCTTTCTCCGGATGCTGCGCCAGCCACTCTTCCCCATGGCCTAACAGCTTATCCACCTCCGCCGAGCCTACCCAATAGTGCTTTTGCCGATCAAATACCGGAATCAACAAATACAAATGCTTCAACAAATCCCGAAGCCGAATTTTCTGGCTAAGTTTCAATTCCACATAAGGGCTTTCTCCCCACTGCGGCGCCTCATCATCCAGCATAAAACTCCGATAAGAAACCTGATATCCCAGTGGTGCAAACACCCGCTCCAACATCTCCTGCTTACCCCGACAAGGCAACATTGTAATCATTGCAGTCAAGTCCAGCGGCGAATCCGACAGCTCCTGATGGTCATCCGCCCTGCCAGTCATCGCAGTGCCGAAAACACTTGAAATTGCAGTACTCATAAAAGACGACGCCACATAAGGCCGATCATTCACATAATCAAAAAGTCCCTGATTTTGTGACCCTTCCTTGCCCCGCACCAAATCCACCGGATCAATCGAAAGCAGTAGTGCCGCAGTCGTGCGCTCCTCCGACACCTCCGGATAAAATACATAAGCCTTGCCGAAGTTCATATTAAAAACCTGAGGACGATTTGGATTTTTATACAGCAAATAGCCCAAATCCTGCGTATTCTTTCCCTCATAAGTAATTGTCAAAATCATTTTATACACCTCATTATCTTAAACCCTCATTAAAACAATTATATCAAAATCCAAACCTTCATGGTACAATTTAATATATACAAATCATTCAAAAGTTAGGAGAGTTAAATATGTCAAAATGGCTTGTNCTTCTGGNTTTCCCCTTACTACTATTTTTTACTCCTACTCTTGAGGCAACCCCTTATTATCCAAATGGAATCCCTTCNATCGGCCCCTTGAAAGGTAGCCATACTTTCTGGGGAGGTAAAAATAGTGACGAATACTTCNATGGCACCGGTTATGGCACAAGCTATGAAATCAAGCTATCCACCAAAGAAACTCTTCATCTGGACATCAGCGCCAGAGTAATCCAGTACCAATACCAAGGCACAAAATCCACCCATAGCTTCAGCATCCCAAACAATATCGAAGGATTTTCAGGGAAGCTAAATATCCTCTTGCTCAATCCCAAAGAAGAACCGATTAAAAAAACTTATGACGGTCGACTCAACATCCCTGAAACCGGCAAATATTTTACCCACTACCCGCCTTTTGACTTCAAAGAAGCAAAGCCAAATGCAAGAATCGCTCTTGAGCTTATCCTAACCAATGGTAAAGCCATCTATGTCCGCCTTGATAAACAAACCTCCGCCGACCTCATCTTCATCGCTCAAACCTTCCCGGATTGAGGCAGATACCCTATCAATTACCAAACGTGCACCGATTTTCTTTCACTGCTTCCGACCGGCTCTGCTCCTTCTCTTCCGCTACCGAAATTACTACAATTTCCTCGATTTACGGTACCACATTCCAAACCTTCACAGTACAATTCAACATATACCAATCATTCAAAAGTTAGGAGAGTTAAATATGTCAAAATGGCTGATTCTTCTGGTTTTCCCCTTACTACTACTTTTTACCTCTACCCTTGAGGCAACCCCTTATTATCCAAATGGAATCCCTTCAATCGGCCCCTTAAAAGGCGGCAATACTTTCTGGGGGCAAAATGAGAATAATGACGAATACTTTGATGGCACCGGCTATGGTACAAGCTACAAAATCAAGCTACCTACCAAGGAAATCCTTCATTTGGACATTAGTGCCTCAATCATCAGCTACCAGCATCAAGGCAGAAAATCCACCCATAGCTTCAGCATCCCAAACAATATTGAAGGATTTTCAGGGAAGCTAAATATCCTCTTGCTCAATCCCAAAGAAGAACCGATTAAAAAAACTTATGAAGGTTGGCTCAACATCCCCCAAACCGGTGTATACTTCACCGGCTACCCGCCTTTTGACTTCAAAGAAGCAAAACCAAACGCACAAATCGCTATTGAGCTTATTTTAACTAACGGCGAAACCATCTACGTCCGCCTTGATAAACAAACCTCCGCCGACCTCATCTTCATCGCCCGGAGCTTCCCGGACTGAGGCGAGCATCGACTTTAAAAAGTCCAACTACTCAAGAACTGCGAGCCCTTCGCAGTTCTTTTTATTTTCTGATCTTAGCAGAATTTTACAAATCCCTCATTATAGGCTATTCTAAAAANAAACAATCCTCAAACCCNTTGNAATTCCTAGTTCTTNCTCTGTTTTAAACCAATTTTTTCAAAATTTTTTAAGAGGTGCTTTTATGATTATTTTTCGTTCGATTCTTTTCTTTCTTCTGGCGGGGCTCATGGAAATCGGCGGCGGCTATCTGGTCTGGCAATGGTTCCGAGAAGGCAAAGCCCTCTGGCTGGGGCTGCTCGGCGCACTCCTACTCGTCCTCTATGGCATCATCCCAACTTTTCAACCTGCCCACTTCGGCAAAGTATACGCGGCTTACGGCGGCGTCTTTGTCATCCTTTCCCTCGTCTGGGGAATGGTCTTTGACCACACCATCCCGGATCGCTGGGATCTCATCGGCGGCGCATTCTGCCTAATTGGGGTAGGACTAATCATGTGGATGCCTCGAAGCTGATTTTTTTTAACTCCATGATATACAAAAAGACTTCCGAATATTTCTCGGAAGTCTTTTGTTTTTTCCTATCTACTCACTTCGAATCGGTGTATATCCGGTGCGACGAACAAGCTCTTGCCCTTCTTTGGATAACATCCATTCGATGAATTTTTCTCGATTTGGATTGGTTCCTTGATTGGTCGTTACTGCGTAAGCGCTGTAAGAGAGCGGATAAGTGCCGTTGCGGATATTTTCTTCGGTCGGAGCGATTCCATTGATTTTCAGCAGTTTGATTTCCTCATTTTTTACCATCTCCGTCGCATAAAATCGGAAGGAAAAGCCTAAGGCATTGCCATAATTTTTATAATCTGCAGTTCGTTGAATGATGCCGCCCATACCGCCCCTGGTATCCTCTGTCGGAGCAGGTCGCAGCACTTTTCCATCCATCAATCTTACGAGAGCGGTCTGGCTACCGCTTCCTGAATCCCGCTGAAAAGGGCGAATTCGGTCAGAGTTCCCACCCACTATGCTCCAACGATTGATTTCACCGCTATAAATACCTTGAATTTGTTCAATTGTCAGATTGTCCACCGGATTTTTGGCATTTACGAAAAAGATAAATCCATCCATTGCAATCGGAGTCGTTTGAAATTCAATTCCTTCTTTCCGAGCCGCCTCTTCCTGCTCTTTTGAAGGAGATGCCAAAAAGCCAATATCCACAGTGCCATTGATCAACCCCCGATAAACATTCGGCGTTTTCGAAGCCCTCAGCAGACTTTGCTCTTCATATGGATGATAATTCTCTTTTGAATGCGGATATGTTGCCTCCACAAAAGCTACAGCTATCGGATGCAAAGCAGTCGCACAATCGAGCCGCGGCAAATCACTTTCCAGTTTTAAAGAAGCGGGGGCATCCAATCTCGCAATCCTAAAACTTCCGGAGAACGGCATATAAAGACCTTCCTCTGAAGAATCCCGTATTTTAGGAATCGAGGCATCATAAGCCTCATAGCTGTAAGTCGCCACACAACCGATGACAACTGCCCCTAATAGAGCAAATAGCAGGCGAGCTTTGAACCAAGTCCTCTGCCAAATTTTGCAGTAAATGAATGAAAAAAGAGCAACCCAGAATATGATTTGAAAAAATATATAAAATTCTGATATCCCTACAAAAGCTGATAAAAATAAGCCTGTAAATCCCAGCGCTGCAAAAACGATTACCACAATTAGGGTTAATACTATTCGTAAAAAAAGCTTCTTCAGCGATTTCGAATTTTCTCCCATTCAAAAATCCCCCTCTGCCATACAAAAAATCTCTACCATCCACTATAGATTGATAGAGATTTTTTATCTATATATCCATATTATAGCATAATTCAGGCTATGCTTTTTTTCCCGAGGAGATTAGCAAATAAGGAGCTGCAACAAATACAATGCCTCCCACCATATTTCCCAAAGTCACATAAAAAATATTGTAGAGATAGCCTGCCAGTGTTACGCCGCTGTGNAGNTCCCCCAATAAGGCCACGGTCATCAGGCTCATATTGGCAATGCTATGCTCAAAGCCCGTAGTGATGAAGGCGAAGATACACCAAAATACCATAATCAGCTTGCCGCTATCGGATTTTAAGCGAAAACTGCACCATGTCGCCAAGCATACCAAAGTATTACAGAGAATCCCTCGAATAAAAAGCTCCCAGGGCGAAAAGTTCATCTTGTTATTGCTTACAGTCCCGATAAAATTTCCCACCTCGCTACCTACCAGACCGCTCTGCCAAAAGAGAGCTCCCAGAAGCACCGAGCCTACCCAGTTCCCAAGAAAACACACCAGCCAGAGCCAAAGCATCTGCCCAATAGAAACCGTCTTTCTCACTACTCCAATTACCATTGCCATATTATTGCCGGTAAACAGCTCCGCCCCGGCCGCAATCACCAGACTCAGGGCGATCCCAAAAAACATCCCCATCATAATTCTGCTATAAGGTGCATCGCCTAGCATACCGCCGATTGAGCACATCAGCACAACCCCAAAGCCCACATAAATCCCGGCCAGCAGCGACGCGATAAAATAGCCGAAGCCATTCGATTTTAGAAAATTAATTTTATTTCTCGCTCCTTGAGCAATGGCTTCACACTCATCTCGAAACATATCTCATCTCCTTTTATAGATTCTCTTTCAATTTGAATCTACCCTCATCTTACAGGAAAAGCCGCTCTATCACAACAGAGCGGCTCAATTTTCAAAATACACTTAATTCCGGTTCAATTTTTTTAAACTATAAACTTCCCGCTCTTCATTTCTCTCCAGTAAGTCTCCGCAAATATCGCAAATCCCATAAGAAATTAAAGTCACTCCAAACAAAATTGCCAAATACAGCGAACCCACTACCGGATGAATAAAAATCAAACCGGCAAGTAAAACGCCGACGATACCTGAGCCGATTTCCCATTTCCACCGGGACTGATCGCCTGTAAAATACTGGTATCCCATCGTAATTCGCACAATTCCACTCAAGAGCGTCCAAAAGGCAAAAATAACCGGCAATGTTACCTTCGTCACATGAATATCCGTCAAAAATACTATCCCCATAAATATATCAATTATCCCTAATACAGCCAGCCAGCCGGAAGCTCGCCGAGTCACCACAAACAACAGCTTTGCCACCCCACAAACTGCAAAAGCAATTCCTAAATAAAATGCAAAAAATAATAGCGACCCCAAAGGCTGTAGCCATGCGCAAACCCCCATACAAATCAGCAAAACCGCTGTGCAAAGTTTCCAAATATTTAAATCTCTTTTTCTCATATTCTCCCGCCCTCAATTCAGTACTTCCGAAAGCTGCCTACCTCATCCTGCAACGTCTATCAAACAATACTTTTATTGCTTCTTTCGAATTTTTTGACTCTTACAAAGTTATTTAACAAAGAATCATTTTTGATTAATATTATCTACGATTCAAATTATATATGAAAGCGAGCGACGATGTGTGTACAAAAAGAAAACTGTTTTCAACAAAACTAAATGCCTGAAAAATCATTGATTTTACTAGCTTAAATACCGCTTTCTTGTATACAAATTGTCTTTGTTGTGAACTCTAAAAAAACAACTTTCCAACAAAATTTCGCAACATTTGCCGATTATACTTATTCCAAGACGACTTGAAAGGTGGTTTTCAACATGAAAAAACTAATGGCATCACTTCTAGCCGGAATGTTCATTACCGTTGCCGGTATCTCAGCGGCAGATGCAGCTTCGGCCGACAAGCCTTTTACCCCAAATCAGATCAAGCTTGAAAAACGAGACGGCGACAAAGATCTCAAAGCTGTAGATAAATATAAGAATGATAAAAAGAACAAAGCAGAACTTAAAAAAGCGCATAACAAAGATAAAAAAGAATTCGACAAAAAGAAACAGCCTCACTCGAAAAAAGACAAAAACAAAAGGATAAAGATAAAGACCGCAAGGACAAAAAAGATCGTAAAAATAAAGAAGACAGAAAAGACTGGGATAAAGAACCCAAAGAGCGAAGCAGCAAACATCTAAATAAAGACAATCCTCGTCCCAATAAATCTAAAAAATAACCCCGAAAGCCAGATTTTCTCCACTCCTTTCTCTCCTAAAACAAGACCTCCTATCGTAGAATAAAATCTAAGCTAGGAGGTCTTGCTATGTCCGGACAAAAAAGAATGAAACATTTTAGAACTGCAATTATTGAAGAGATACTACGACTGAGAGAAGAAGGTAAAAACCATCATGAAATTGCGAAGCTAGAAATGCTGAAGCCAGCAAAAACCCAATTAAGCGTCATCGCCAAAAAGAAGAGCAATTAAAATTGGGGATATTGCATTGCCTAAGAAGATAGGGCGAAAGCCGAAAAAACCGTCTTTTAGCATCCATGCAACTCTCATTCTACAATAATAAATTTTCCTCCCTCGCT
>JGI994J12354_10006081_pt1 | contig 10184 bp, 10 predicted proteins | sample IntmicLarv3ML3BL_FD_12354 | JGI IMG/M metagenome (IMG submission 12354)
CGAGCCGATTATCAGCAAAGACCGATGGCTTGAGGCTCGACAAATCGGCAAGAAAAATAAGCGCGAGACGGTCAGGCGTAGTGCAGACGGCGAAGTTAGTATCTTCGCTGGGATTATCAAATGCGCTGACTGTGGAGGGAACATGATATTTAATCGAAAAGAGCTGAAGTCCTGTACCAGCGAGTTTTACCGCTGCGGTACATATCAGCAAAAAGGCAAGGCGGTTTGTCCCCCGCATCGAATTGACTTCGATGTGCTGTATCAAGCTGTGTTGTCAGATATTCGCGAGTACGCCGTTTTAGCCGTGGAGGACGAAACAAAATTGATTGACCGAATTATTAAGGAAAATGATGACTTTCGTGTAAAGAACGTGAGCCGTTACGAAAAGCATATCCGCGAGGGCAATAATCGTATCCGTGAGATTGATGGCTTAGTACAATCACTATTCGAGGAAAAGCAAGGCGGTAACGTGAGCAGCGAGATGTTTAAGCGTATGACGGCTAAATACGAGGACGAGCAGAGAAAGCTTGTTGCAGACGTTGAGCAGATGGAGACGGAGCTTGACGAGTGCAGACGTGTTCAGCAAGACTTGAGCGGGTGGGTTGCCCGAATTAAGGAATGTTTGACGATTGACACGCTTACAAGAGCTATAGCCGTTGAGATGATTGAACGAATCGAAGTCAGCGAGATGTATGATGTCGGCGGCAAAAAGACTTTGGACTTGGAAATATTTTATAAGTTCGGTCTGAAGAGTGATAACCACGGCGAGACAGAAAAAAGAGCCAGCTGATAGCCATCCCGTCCAAAGGAACTATCAACTAACTCTAATTTCATTGCGATACCCATTGCTGGGTATTAGTAAATTGGCGGAGAAAGAGGGATTTGAACCCTCGCGCCGCTTACGCGACCTACACCCTTAGCAGGGGCGCCTCTTCGACCTCTTGAGTATTTCTCCAAAAGTGTAGAAAATAGAATGATGATATGCGGTTAATCAAACCATAGGTAATTATACTGGATGTGCGGCGGAATGTCAATGCTTTTTTCTGGGAAAGTGGAATGTTTATGTTTACAGGGCAGTGAAAATCATGTACACTAGAGTATGGAATGGTGTAGTGGAAGCCAGCGGAAATGTCGCGTGTGCGGCATCTGTGTATAGAAGTTTGCGGAGGCAGTTATGGCAGAAAAAAAGAGAGCGTTTAAGTTGATTGCGCAAAACAAAAAGGCGTATTTTGATTATTTTATTGAAGAGACGTTTCAGGCGGGCATTGAATTGTTCGGCACAGAGGTGAAATCTCTGCGGGCGGGGCAATGCAACCTGCGCGACAGCTATGTCGAGATTGTGAAGCGCGAGGCGTTTATCACGAATATGCACATCAGCCCCTACGAGCATGGGAATATCTTTAACAAGGATCCCCTGCGGCGGCGGCGGCTTTTGCTGCACAAATATGAGATTAATAAGCTGATTGGCAGCGCACAGCGCGACGGGTATACGATTGTGCCTGTGAAGATTTATTTTTCGGGCAGTCTGGTGAAGGTGGACATTGTGCTGGCGAAGGGCAAGAAGCTCTACGACAAGCGGCACGAGATTGCGAAGAAGGATCAGAGCCGGGAGATGGAGCGCGAGCTGCGCGACCGTTCGCGGTAAAAAGGAAGTTTGCATAAGGCAGGCATAACAGCGCCGGAAAGGGCTATGCAGGGCGTGCGCCGGCATGTTCTTGCAGATGAGGCAAAAGCGGATTTGAAGCAGTTTCATCAATCGTTGTAAGCGTGGAAGCGGGGATGCGGTGCGTCCAAGGGGTTGTGCGGACACACATTTCCCTGTTGCATAAAGCAATGATTTTTGATATGATTAGAAGAATGCTACAACGCAGTCGGCATGAAGTCTGTGCGGTTGCGGAACAAAGGGAGTGCGGCCTTGCAAAGTATAAAAAAAGAGGAATCGAGAATCACAGTGTTTGCCGGTCACTACGGCAGCGGGAAGACGAATATTGCCGTCAGCTATGCGCTGGATTTGCGGAAGAGGCACGAGCGGGTGGCGATTGCCGATCTTGACATCGTGAACCCGTATTTTCGCACGAAGGACGGCGAGGCGGCGCTGGCAGAGGCGGGGATTGAGATGATTTCCTCGGTGTATGCAAACACGAATGTAGAGGCGCCTGCGATGCCTTCGGATGCGGTGCGGTTGTTTGACGACAAGGCGCTGTACGGCGTGATTGACCTTGGAGGGGACGACAGGGGCGCGTATGCCATGGGGCGGTATGCCGAGCGGCTGGCGGCGGAGGATGCACAAATTCTGTTTGTGCTGAACCGGTTTCGACCGTTGACGCAGGATGTAAAAGCCGCGATAGAGGTGCTTCGCGAGGTAGAGGCGGCGGCGCGGTTCCGGTTTACGGGGCTGGTCAACAACTCGAATCTTGGTGCGGAGACGACGCGCGAGACAGTGCTGTCATCGCTGGCGTATGCGGACGAGGTTGCGGCGGCGGCGGGATTGCCCGTCGTGTATACCACGGCCAAGGCGGACTTGTGCGCCGGGCTGCAAGACGATGTTATCAATTTGTTTCCAATTAGTATCATACAAAAAGAAAGCTGGAGGTTGTAACGATATGGCAAAACTGAGTTTCGATACGAACCGCTGTAAGGGCTGCGGCCTGTGTGTCAGCGCGTGCCCGAAGAAGATTCTGCGCCTGTCCGAGACAGGGCTGAACGCGAAGGGCTATCATCCGATTGAGTTTATCGAGGGTGAAGAAGGAAATTGCATCGCATGTGCATTCTGTGCGACGATGTGCCCGGATGTCATTATTAAGGTAGAAAAGTAAGCAAATTCATTATGGTGCAATGGAGGATTGAAGATGGAAAAAGTGTTAATGAAAGGCAATGAGGCAATCGCGGAAGCGGCTATCATGGCGGGCTGCCGACATTTCTTCGGCTATCCGATTACGCCGCAGACAGAAGTCGCCGCGTATATGTCTAAGAGAATGCCCAAAATAGATGGCGGCGGTACATATTTGCAGGCGGAGAGCGAAATCTCCGCGATTAACATGGTTATCGGTGCGTCTGCATCGGGCAAGCGCGTGATGACATCCTCATCGAGCCCGGGTATCGCGCTGAAGGCGGAGGGCATCTCGTATCTGGCGGGCTGTGATTTGCCTGCTGTGATTGTGAACATACAGCGCGGCGGCCCCGGTCTGGGCGGTATCCAGCCGTCTCAGGCAGATTACTTTCTGGCGACGAAATCGCCGGGTCACGGCGACTTCCACCTGATTGCCCTCGCGCCGAACAGCGTGCAGGAAATGGTGGATATGACAACGCTGGCATTTGACTTGGCGGATCAGTACCGCATCACGGTTATGCTGCTGGCGGACGGCATTCTGGGTCAGATGATGGAGCCTGTTGAGCTGCGTGTGAACAGCAACCGTGTGATGCCTGCGAAAGAGTGGGCGGCGAACGGCACAGGCGGCAGCCGCAAGAAGAACATCGTCAACTCCCTCTACCTTGACCCGGCGGCGCTGGAGAAAACAAACTTCGAGCGTTTTGCGAAGTATGAGGAGATTAAGAAGAACGAAGTCCTCTTCGAGGATTACATGACGGACGACGCGGACATCGTGCTTGTGGCATACGGCGCGTCCTCGAGAATCGCGAAGAATGCCATCTCTGCCGCGCGAGAGAAGGGCATCAAGGCGGGCATGATTCGCCCGATTACGCTCTGGCCGTTCCCGACAGAACCGCTGGCGAAGCTGGCTGACAAGGTGAAGTGCTTTATTTCCGTGGAGATGAGCATGGGTCAGATGATTGACGACATCAAGCTGGCGACAGAGTGCAAGAAGCCTGTGCTTCTGTGCAACCGCACGGGCGGCATGGTCTTCTCGCCGGAGGAGATTCTGGCGAAGATTGAGGAAGGCATGGAGGTGAACGCGTAATGGCGATTGTATACGAGAAACCGAAAGCATTATCGGAGAACGAGTTTCATTATTGCCCCGGCTGTACGCATGGTATCATCCATCGTCTGGTGGCTGAGGTGCTTGACGAGCTGGGTATCGCAGGCAGAACAATCGGCGTGGCGCCGGTTGGCTGCGCGGTTATGGCATATAACTATTTTGAATGTGACATGCTGCAAGCGGCGCACGGCCGCGCGCCGGCCGTAGCGACAGGCGCAAAGCGCGCTTGCCCTGAGAACATTGTGTTTACATATCAGGGTGACGGCGATTTGGCCGCTATCGGCACGGCGGAGACGGTGCATTCTGCCGCAAGAAGCGAGAACATCACGGTTATCTTCGTCAATAATGCAATCTACGGCATGACAGGCGGCCAGATGGCGCCGACATCCTTGCCGCAGATGGTGACGCAGACATCGCCGTATGGCCGCGATGTGGAGGTTATGGGGTATCCCATCCGTGTGTGCGAAATGCTTTCCACGCTGGACGGCACAACATTTGCGCAGCGTGTTGCCGTGAACAACGTAAAAAACGTGCGCGAGACGAAAAAGGCCATTAAAAAGGCATTCGAGAATCAGGTGAACGGCAAGGGCTTCTCAATCGTTGAGGTGCTTTCCACATGCCCGACGAACTGGGGTCTTGACCCGGTGAAGGCGATTGGATGGCTTGAGGAGAATATGCTTCCGTACTACCCCCTTGGCGTGTACAAGGACAAGACGGCAGAGGAGGGTCAGGCATGAGCGCGACAAAGAATATTTTGGTAGCAGGCTTCGGCGGGCAGGGCGTTCTGTTCGGCGGCAAGTTTATGGTGTACACAGGTATGATTGCCGACAAACAGGTGAGCTGGCTTCCGTCGTATGGCCCCGAAATGCGCGGCGGCACGGCGAATTGCAGCGTTATCATCAGCGACACGCCGATTGGCTCGCCGATTGTTATGAATCCGAACGTGCTGATTGTCATGAACGGCCCGTCGCTGGATAAGTTTGAGAACGACTGCGTGCCGGGCGCGAAGGTGATTGTGGACAGCGCGCTGGTCACACGCAAGCTGGCGCGCACGGATGTGGACGCGTTCTACATCCCCGCAACGCAGATGGCGGACAGCGAGGGCTTGAAGGGTCTCGCGAACATGATTATTATCGGCAAGACGGTGAAGGTGGCAGGCATCTGCGGTCTTGATGAGCTGGAAGCCGCGATGCGCAAGACTGTGCCGGAGAAGAAAAAGGCGATGTTTGACTCTAACATGAAGGCGGTCACATTGGGCTTTAACTACGAGGCATAAAGCAGGCGGCGATGGAACAATAGGCGGGAAGGAGTGACAACATGACCGAACAGCTTCGTGAAATAGGGCAGAGACTGACGGCTCTGCGTGAAATTATGGAATATTCGTGTCAGGATATGGCGGCGAGAATGGATATGGATGAGGCGGCGTACCGCGCGTATGAGAGCGGGGCGATTGATTTTTCGTTCAGCTTCCTGTACAATGCGGCGACGATTTTGGGCGTGGACGTGCTGGATATTCTGCACGGCGAATCGCCGAAGCTTGACACATGCTGTCTCGTGCGCAAGGGCGAGGGCTTCGACATTATGCGGCGCGAAGCGTATGATTACAAGCATCTGGCGTTCACCTTTCGCAACAAGAAAGCAGAGCCGTTTATGGTGTCTGTCGCGCCGGATAACAAGGGCGAAAAGCCGGTGCTCCATGCACATGACGGGCAGGAGTTTGACTATGTGGTGTCCGGATGCATGAAGATACATTTGGGCGATATGACATATGAGCTGCGCGAAGGGGATAGCATTTACTATAACTCTGCCGTGCCTCATGCTATGGAAGCCGTCGGAAACGAAGCGGCGAAATTTATGGCAGTTGTGATGAAGTGATGATAATGGGGGACGGGACTGTATGCCACACTATGAGAGATATACAGGGCGGGGCCGGGATGATTTTCGCTCGCTCGAAGATGTACGTGAAAACTTCAAGTTGACATACCCCGCCGATTTTAACTTTGCGTATGACGTACTTGACAAAATGGGCGCGGAAGACCCGGATAAGCTGGCGATGCTTTGGGTTGGCAATGATGAAGAGGAGCGGCGGATTACCTTCGCGGAGATGTCGCGGCAGTCGGACAAGGCGGCGAATCTGTTCAAGTCGCTGGGCGTGGAGAAGGGCGATTTCGTCCTGCTGGTGCTAAAGCGGAGCTATCTGTTCTGGTACTGCATGATGGGCTTGCATAAGCTCGGCGCGGTGGCTGTGCAGGCGACACATTTGTTGACGGCGAAGGATTATAAGTATCGCTGTAACGCGGCGGACATTAAGATGGCGATTATCACGGGCGACGCAGATTGCACAGAGCATTTCGACGAGGCAATGCCAGAATGTCCGACGGTGAAAGTAAAGGCCGTGACGAAGGGCAAGAACGCGGGCGAAGGCTGGCTGGATTTCGAGACGGCGCTGGAGGCGGCATCCGAGGATTGGACGCGCCCGACAGGCGATGCGGCGACGAAGGCGACAGACATGATGATTATGTCCTTCTCGTCCGGCACGACGGGCTACCCGAAGATGGTTGCGCATGACTTTACATACCCGCTGGGGCATATCATGACTGGTGTTTTCTGGCATCGCGTGCTGGACAACGGCCTGCATTTCACGATTAGCGACACGGGCTGGCTGAAATCGCTGTGGGGCAAGATGTACGGGCAGTGGCTCGGCGGCTCGGCAGTGTTTACGTATGATTTCGAGAAGTTCAATGCGGCAAACATTCTGTGTATGATGGATAAGTACAAGGTGACGACGTTCTGTGCGCCGCCGACGATGTACCGTTTCATGCTGCTGGAGGATGTCGCGAAATACGACCTGTCGGCGCTTGTGCATTGCTGCACGGCGGGCGAGGCGCTGAATCCGGACATTTTCAACAGCTGGAAACAGCAGACTGGGCTTGATATGTTCGAGGGCTTCGGCCAGACAGAGACGACAATCTGCTGCGGTGTGCTGTATCCGTTTACGGAGGCAAAGCCGGGGGCAATGGGTATGCCGATTCCGGGCTATGACCTGTTTGTCGCGGATGAGGACGGCAACGCGGTTGCCCCGGGCGTGACGGGCGAGATTTGCGTCCGTGCGACGCTGGCGGATAGACCGTGCGGCGTGTACATCGAGTACTACAAGAACGAGGCAGACACAACGCGCGCATGGCGCAATGGCCTGTACCACACGGGCGACATGGCTTATGCGGATGAGCAGGGCTACCTCTGGTACGTCGGGCGCGGGGATGACATCATTAAGTCGTCCGGCTACCGCATTGGCCCGTTTGAGGTGGAGAGCGTTCTGCTGGAGCACCCTGCGGTGTTGGAGACGGCGGTCACAGGCGTGCCCGATCCTTTGCGCGGCTTCAACGTCAAGGCAACGATTGTGCTGGCGAACGGCTATGAGCCGTCGGATGCGCTCGTGAAGGACATTCAGAATTACGTGAAGGTCAACACCGCGCCGTATAAGTATCCGCGCGTGGTCGAGTTCGTCAAGGAATTGCCGAAGACGGTGAGTGGAAAGATTCGCAGAGTCGAGATTCGGAATCAAGACATGAATCAGGAAAAGAAGTAGAGAAGAAAAACGAACGCCCCGCATTCATCTGAATGCGGGGCGTTTTGAGTTTCATAGAGTTTAAGGATTGTTGCGGTTCTTTTTTTGCAAGAATGTCGGAATCAGAATCGTCGGGCCGCCGTCTTCGTCGCCATCATCGCCGGAGAACACAGCGTTGATATCCGGCAGCTTCTCGCGCGTAGGCTCGTCCTGTTTTACAGGTTGCACGGGCTGTCCGTCTGATGGGGACTGGGGCTGTCCTTGTGGCTGTTGCGGGTCACGTGTCCCACCCCCTGGGGCAATGCCGCGGTCAAAGCCTGTGGCAATGACTGTGATGACAACCTCGTCCTGCAACTCGTCGTTGATAGACGAGCCGAAGATAATCTCGGCATTCTCATCTGCCGCGTCGCTCACGAAATCCATCGCGGCAGCAATTTCATTCAGCGTCAAATCATGGCCGCCTGCCACACAAATCAGCACATAGCGCGCGCCGTTGATGGAAGTCTCCAAAAGCGGGCTCTTGATGGCCATAGCGACTGCCTCGGCGGCTTTGTTCTTGCCGCTCGAAACGCCGATACCCATATGCGCCACGCCTTTTTCCTGCATGATTGTCCGTACATCGGCATAGTCGAGGTTCACGATGCCCGGCTTGGAAATCAAGTCGGAAATACCGCGTACACCCTGCGAAAGAACCTCGTCTGCCTTCTTCAAGGCATCTTCGAGGGACAAATCTTTCGTAGCGAGGTCGCTTTCCAGCAACTTCTGGTTCGGAACAACAACAAGCGTGTCCACGTTTTTGCGAAGCTCTTCAATGCCGTCCACGGCATTGCGCATACGCTTGCGGCCTTCGAAGTTAAACGGCTTTGTGACGACACCAATCGTCAGAATGCCCATGTTCTTAGCGATGCCCGCGATGACAGGCGCTGCGCCTGTGCCGGTACCGCCGCCCATACCCGCTGTCACGAAAATCATGTTCGTGCCGCTGAGCGCCTGAGCGATGTCATCCTGTGTTTCTTCGGCGGCTCTGCGCCCGATTTCGGGAAGCCCGCCCGCGCCAAGCCCGCCCGTCAGCTTTTCGCCGAGCTGGAAGCAAGCAGCGGCTTTGGACCGCTTCAGCACCTGGCTGTCTGTATTCACGGCAATGAAGTCGATTCCCTCGACACCATCCGCTATCATTCGATCTACGGCGTTGTTGCCGCCGCCGCCGACACCTATAACTGCAATTTTGGCCTTTTGGTTGAAGGCGTTATTATCCATATCGATCAACGCGAACCCTCCCACTAACTATCTTTCTTCGTCATTCTATCCATTATAACATGTAATCCAATGAAATTTCTACATAAATCACAAAATTTGTTGTATTTTTTTGTAACTATCGCAAAGGCCGCAGGGAAATCTTCTCCAAATCGGCTTTGTCTGACACAAAGCGCATGTCCATGAACCCGCGATAGTCCGCGGGAATGTGGTTGGCGGCGAGTTCTTTCAGAATTTGCACCTTTACATCTGCGTAGTCCATATTGCCGAAAAGCACGTCCACGTTCTGCACATACAGATGGATGTCGTTGGCGTCAGAAATATCCACGCGCACAATATCCTCCATCTCATTCTTCGCAAACAGCCGCGATAGCTGTACCACGGTGTCAAACGCCGTCTGATTCGTCGTCTCCAGCACACGCCCGACGGCGAAATCAGAAAACTCAAGCCCGACAATGACAGGCAAAGCATCCGTTAAAACGGCTTGGGTGCCCAGCACCATGCCCTCTCCGTCAATCATCAAATATGTACTCATTCGCGTGAATTCCACGTAGCCTTGCGCCTTGCGCTCCTCGATGACAATGCGAATGGTGTTCGGATACTCCTTCACAATTCGCGCTGACTTGACATACGGCAACGCCTGCAATGCCTTGACAGCACGCCCGGGCATGACGGCGAAAATGTTCGCCTTGGCATTCAATCCTGCGGCGGTCAAAACTGCCTCCGTCGTGATAACCGTATTCCCCTCGACAAGCACCTGACGCACCGCGAACAGCGGCGAAATCATCACGAGAAGCAGTGCGAACACACCAATGGCCGCCCCAACAGCGAGCTTGAAGGGCAAACGCCGCGCCTTCTTCCTGCTTTCATCCATGCCGCATACCCCGCTTATGCCAATTTGTCGGCAAAATATACATATATATAGCATACAGATTTACGCCGCGATTGTCAAGTAGAGAAAAAGGGAAGAGGTGGGGAATCCTGTCACCGCAGGGAATTTCTTGCAATGTTTATTGGACCAGCACGCTTTCCGCGCAATGCAGGCCGTCCACAGCGGAAGACACAATGCCGCCCGCGTGCCCCGCACCCTCGCCGCAGGGCAGAATGCCGCGGATGTTGGACTGCCGCGTCTCATCGCGCAAGATGGTGACGGGTGACGAGCTTCGGCTTTCCACGGCGGTCAGCACCGCATCGTGCGAGGAAAAGCCGGGGAGCTTTGCGCCCATCAGCAGAAGCCCTTCGCGCAATTCGTCCGCGAGGAAGTCGTCGAGGCATTCGCGCAGGTCGCAAAGCGTGTGCCCGATGGCATAACTTGGCGAGACGCGCCCAAGCGTCTGCGAGGCCTTGCCTGCCACAAAATCGCCGAGCAGCTGTACCGGTGCGCGGAAATTGCCGCCGCCCAAAGCAAAGGCTCTCTCTTCCAGCCC
>JGI994J12354_10006082_pt1 | contig 10178 bp, 10 predicted proteins | sample IntmicLarv3ML3BL_FD_12354 | JGI IMG/M metagenome (IMG submission 12354)
GTGCCGCAATCATCGCCGAAGCGCCGGATATACAGGCATTGGACACAACTAACGGCTGGTTTGTATTTCCAAAAAAGCGTGAAACAAGCTCTGCCGAGCGCCACAAATAAAGTTGGTCGCGTTCGTAGCCATCTTGCTCATTACTGTCAAGCAGGAAAATATTCCCTTTTGTTGTAGACAGAACAAACAACACGCGGCTATCCGCGGGGTCTATATCAGTACCTTTCAATGCTTCTGCAACAGAAACAATCGAGGCTTTTTCCAGCTTCGAGTAGTTTGCCGTATCATGCTTGCCGGAGGATTTTTCAAAAGCCTCATCTAACCGTGCAGTATCAATCTCCGATGCCATAAACGGTTCAGGCAGTCCGTAGCGGTCTGCAAAGAACTTCAGCCCACATACTCCTTGCTTTACATTACGGTAGTTTTCTTCTGCCGTAAACCCCAGAGCCGATATTATATTATCACTCAGCAATACCGTCATAGCAAATTGTATTTCTTTTTCCATTCTTCATAGAAAGAAGGATTAGTCCACATAAGATTAAACTCTTTATCTAAAAACACTTGCGTTGACGTGCCTGTCGTAACAAGGCTGTTGTCTTCCGCAAGATAAATCTCGTAATCAAAAATAATCTTCGCAGCAAACGAGTTCCGATATGTTATATCAACACGTGCACGCTGTCCGTGAAGCAAGGGCTTTATGTATTTGAAACTCAAATCAACCAAAGGTGCAGGATAGCCTTCGTCCTTAAAAAGCTGATAGCTCAGCCCGAACATACGACCAAATTCCTCGCGGGCATCTTCAAAATAAAGTGCATAAGAGCCATGCCACACAATGTTCATCGAATCAACTTCACTGAACCGGACATCAAATTCTTTAGACGCTTTTAATATAGTTTCACCCATAGTTTTCAACTTTCAGTTGACTAACGGTGCTTTGTCCGTTAAATATATCTTCATCTCACACACAGCGATAATCTCGCTTCCCACCTCTACCTTAGTTTCTACAAGAGTTGAGTTAAATATCTCTTCTTTTATTTCAACGGTAGCCTTGAGCTCCTCGCCAACAATAGGACGGCGGTATATCGTCATATTCTTTATCATTCCGATAAAGCCTATCTTCACAACACCTTCCCTATTCGGTTCGGTCTTTTCCTTATATCCCATTCTGGCTGCACATGTCTGTGCTATAACTTCAACAAGCCCGGCTTCCTCCATTATTCCGTCATGGCAAAACAAGTTATCTTCACGCACCGTAAACTCCGTTTTTGTTATTATCGGGTCGTAGTGCGTCAGCCTGTCCACCATGATGAAAGGTGGTCTCTGTGGTAGCAAGTCCAATATATTGAAGTCTTTCGGAGTCATGAACAGTTTATTGTATTTATGCTTTTTTACATACTAAAATAGAATGCCCGCTTTTCAGTCCATCATGGATATTCTCCACTTTCAGTCCGCCGGCCTCAACGCAGCGTATCAAATCCTCAGAGTGATACATCTTACTGTTGCCGTTTGCCATAACTGTAAAGTACAAGCTAATTTGTGTAAGGCAATAAGCCGCCACATTGTTAGGCTGCCTGTCCCATAATGTCTCCATTATAAAAAGCCTTGAGCTTTCATCCATAGACTCTGCTGCACGCTTAACAATACTTGTAACCTCTTTCTCCGAAAAGCAATCTAGGAACTGGCTCATCCATATAGCATCGAAGCCTTTGGGGAATGGTTCGTTTTCATCTAATAGGTTTGCGCCATGCCCGAAGATACGGCTTTCGCCCTTTTTGCCCGACACCTGATTTTTCATCATACCTATCTGCTGCGGCAAATCCATGATTGTAACATTTACATCTTCATTGTAGTCAACGCAACGCAGCGCCCATCTACCGGTATTGCCGCCTACATCCAACAGCTTTGCTATATTATATGAGAAAACAATCTCCAGCGCTTCGTCAAACGAGTTGTCAGAGTAGTAGTGGTCAAACTTCAGCCAGCTCTTTTGCGCATCTTCCGGCAACGAGGAAAGCCCTTCGTATATAGTCTTCCATTCTCCGAACACCTTCAAGCCTTCCGGCTTACCGTTCAGCAGTGCTTCCTCCATGTGATACATTCCCAGATAGTTCACGTCATGGTTAAACTCCATATTAACCGAGACAAGAGGGTCTGAGATAAGGAGCCAGCCGGCCTTTGAGGAAACAAAGCGTTCATTTACATACAGCACAGTTCCTATAGTAAGAGACGATTCCAGCAATACCTTCACTGCATAAAGAGACAGCTTAGTCTTCTCTGCAACCTCATCCATTGTTAAGCCGTCTTTATTATCTGACAGCAATTGCAATATCCCGAATTTTACCATTAGGCGCGAAACCTGAAAGGTTACCGGAGCGAAAGCTATCTCATGTGCGAGCCTCTGGGCTTCAAGAACCCTCATTTGTTCTTTAGTATATCTTTTCTCAAGAGCCGGAAACATCTTCATTCTTCCAAAAATTATAAAAGTTAAACCATTGTTCGGGGTACTTAATAACAATACCCTCGAGTATTTTTACAAACGAGCGTGTCATCTCGTTTATTTGTTCTCGTTTATTTCCTTCCTGCGGTACAGGAACAGACACAACGTGTGCACGATAAAGTGAGGAGGAGACCTTCAAAACAAATAGTGCTATTACGGGCACATTAAACTGTTGTGCCATAACAAATGCGCCTACGGGAAAGTCTGCTTTGCCATTGAGAAAGTTACATTCTACGGTTTTGTTACTACCAAATGAACGATCGCACGGAAGGCTTACCATTTCACCGTTTGTCAATGCTTCATTAACAAGAAATATATGCGACATGTCTTCCAGCACCGGAATAAGGCGCACATTGTTATCGTTAAGTATTGCCGAGCGATTCTTCTGCACCTCTTTAGCTTCGCCGCCAAAAATCAAACTGTTTATGCGCTTTGTATTCTGGCTCAGCAGATAGCCGCACAGCTCAGGATTTCCCACATGAGAACCTGCCACGATGCAACCATGGGGCGCATTAACCATTTCAAGAAACAGATTATTATCGGGACTGTCAACCTTAAAGTTTTTCCGGCCGGCATAAACAGCAAAGCGGTCTATAATCATTTGGCCAAACATAAAGTGATTCTGATACGTCTTAAAGAATGATTTAAGAACCGGATACCCATGTTGCCTGCGGAAGTAGTTGTATATGGCAAGGTATCCTTTGCGGGCAAAAAGCATATAGAATGGTATAACGAAAGCAAGAATAAAATACCCAACGCGGACATTAACGACCGAAAACAATACTTTCATCGCCCGCTGTCCGAAAGTACTACCCCCCGTAACGCCTTTCCACTCTCTCTCTTCCTTGCCCATACAGTTAACGGTTAATGGCTCTTTATCATTAATAGTTCACCACTAGCCACCAATCATTAACCATGAATCCTCGACTCTATATAATCATAAAAATCCTTCACCGTAATCACTCCGGACATTTCTTCCGATTTAATTTTGAAGCCGAATATTCTTTCTACGATGACTACTATATCAACAAAATCGAGGCTATCAAGTCCAATATCTTCTTTTAGCCTTGCATCATTGTTGATATTTCTGCCCTCGACTTCCATTTCTTCAACAAGGAATGCGTTAACTTTAGATTCTATCTCTGTTCTTTCCATTTTTATATAATGTTTGAGGAATACCGTTCAGGAATAAAGTCCGCCATTTATCGAAACGACCTCGCCTGTGATATATGCCGCAGCATCCGAAGAAAGGAATCCAACTAATGCAGCCACCTCTTCCGGGGTTCCGAAACGTCCCGCAGGAACTGTTTTCTTCAAAGCATCTTCGTCAAGGTCTTTCGTCATGTCCGTGGCGATGAATCCGGGTGCTACTGCATTGACTGTTATTTTGCGTGGTGCTACTTCTTGGGCAAGCGCCTTTGTAGCGCCTATTACGGCCGCCTTTGCTGCGGAATAGTTCGTCTGCCCCGGCAAGCCTTTGAGGCCGGAAAGCGAAACCATGTTTATTATTCGTCCGTTGCGCTTCATCAACATTGTTTTCAAAACGCGGCGCGTAACGTAGAAAAAGCCATTAAGCGATATATCGAGCACCTCATTCCACTGCGAATCCTGCATGAAAATCATCATTGCATCCTGACGAATACCTGCATTATTGACTAACACTCCGATATAATCATCCGGATGTTTCTCTGCCCATTCTTCAAGAGCTTTATCAACAGAAGCACTATCAGAAACATTAAAAGGAAGCAACTCTGCAGTACCTCCTTTTTCTTCTATCATAGCCTTTGTTTCCAACGCTGCACCTTCGTTAGATGCATAATTTATAATAATCGGGTGCCCCTTGGCAGCCAATTCCATACAAACCGCACGGCCTATACCGCGTGATCCTCCTGTTACTAAAGCGTAATTCATACGATTTTTTGTTCTTTTAATTATCTATTAATGTACGCATAAGCGTATTTATTAAGAAAGCGCAAAGATAAGAAAATTTAATAATACATACAATATTGCCACTCTAAATGCGAAGAAGCGGGATTCTTCTTCGTTGGCGCTACGGCCGATTTTCTACGCTTGCAGAAACCTTCCCGCAGGCTGAAATGCTGCCTACAGGCACTTACGGAGCCGGTATGCAAGGGTTTTTGTCATAATCTTCGTCTCGCTACAGTTGCAAGATGCGAAGTGCCGCTCTTGTGTTGGCTTTGCCTTGGTGGAATGTAGAACGAACTAACCATAATTTATTTGGAGATAGCATATATATAGCTTACATTTGTGATTATGAAAACACTTTATACACATTGGACCTTAAATGATTTGAAAAATAAGTTTGCCGCCGACTTCCCGAAGCTTTACAAAATGGCAGGAGATGCGGCATCGGTAGTGGAATTTAGAAAGAAGCTTGTAGAGTTATTCCCGCAGGAGGCTATTGCCCGATTGGCGGGCTATGATGGGAAAATAATAACAGACTTTTCGACAGGAAATAGTGTCGAGATAAAGACTCTTACATTATTATATCTCTTTCTGCGCAACGAAATTGAAATGGAAAGCACCGACATGCTGACTGACTTGTATTATATTTTTCATGACACCGGGATGGATGCGAGCGACGATCCGGCTACGGCGGCAAATACGTTACAGTGGAAAAGGCAGTGGGTTTCGGGGCTTAGTCCGCGGGTGCAGCAGGTGCGCGAGGCCAATAAGCAACGGATTATAAATATGCTGATACAGCGTCTTGGGAGGAGATATTCTGTTAATACGCCGTATTATATTCCGCAGTTTTTGAGCTTTGAGGAAAAGTATCAAGAGGTGAGCCGTTGGTGGAACAGCCACCGCTTTCACTTAAATATGGCAATCAAAAATCCCGACAAACTCAACTCATATCTGGATAACACATTATCGAAAGAGACAATGACGGTTTTGCATGATGCAAAAAAGAAGAATATTCCTTTTTTCGTAACGCCATACTATGCATCTCTATTAGATATTGCCGGCGATAATTATGACGACAATGCGCTGCGCTCTTATATTCTCTACTCAAAGGAGCTTGTTGAGACGTTTGGAGAAATAAAAGCTTGGGAAAAGGAGGATGAGATAAAGAACGGAAAGGCTAATGCAGCCGGCTGGATATTACCCGAAGGGCACAACGTGCATCGACGCTATCCCGAAGTGGCAATACTCATACCCGACTCCATGGGGCGTGCATGCGGCGGATTATGCGCATCATGCCAACGCATGTATGACTTTCAAAGCCAAAGACTCAACTTCAACCTCAAGGAACTTACTCCTAAGGAATCGTGGCCAATGAAGCTGAAAAAGCTTATGAAGTATTTTGAAGACGACACACAGCTCAGGGACATACTTATTACCGGTGGCGATGCGCTGATGAGCCAGAATGCCACGCTGCGCAACATCTTTGACGCCATATACAAGATGGCGCTGCAGAAAAAGAGGGCAAATGCAAATCGTCCCGATGGCGAAAAGTATGCCGAGATACAACGAATAAGGCTCGGAACGCGTCTGCCGGCCTACCTGCCAATGCGCGTCGACGATGAATTGGTCTCCATACTAAAAGACTTCAGAAAAAAGGCCTCCGAAGCCGGCATAACCCAGTTAATAATACAAACACACTTTCAAACCCCTCTCGAGATAACAAAAGAGGCCAAAGAGGCAATAAAACGCGTAATATCGGCCGGCTGGATAGTAACAAACCAGTTAGTTTACAATGTAGCGGCATCGCGCAGGGGGCATACGGCAGCGCTACGAAAGGAACTTATAAACAACGGGGTCATACCTTATTATACATTCTCGGTGAAAGGGTTTCACGAGAACTATGCTGTATACACTCCGATAGCCCGCTCGATGCAGGAGCGTGAAGAGGAGAAAATCTACGGCACACTGAGCGCTGACGAGCAAGGCGAGTTCGTAGAAATACTTCGCAACAACACTCCATACACAGGAAAAGCAAAAGATTTTCTTCTTGCAAAGAACAAAAGGTTCATAGCAACAGACCGCAGCGTATTAAACCTCCCCGGCATAGGCAAAAGCATGACATTTAACCTTGCCGGAATAACATCCGAGGGGAAAAGAATCCTTTGCTTCGACCATGACACAACGCGCAGGCATAGCCCGGCAATAGAATCGTTTGGCAACATATATATCACCGAAAACAAATCCATACTTGCCTATCTCAAGCAGTTAGAAGAGTTGGGAGAAGATGTCAAAGCATACCGGTCAATATGGAAATACACCGAGGGAGTAACAGAACCGAAGTTCAAGCTATACGAGTACCCGGAATTTTCATTCAAAGCTACCAAAGAAGTCAATCACATAGGGTAGCAATTTCCGGGAGATGGGATAACTATATCGTGCCGTCTTCAACAAGATTGTTCATCAGAGCGTACATAGCCAAGCCGGCAACGGATTTTATGTTTGTTTTGCGGGTAATATTCTTGCGGTGCGATATCACCGTATGGATAGAGATGTTTAGTCGCCCTGCTATTTCTTTATTCATTAAACCCTTTGCAATAAGCACAAGTACGTCCATCTCGCGCTTTGTAAGTTCATAGTTATTATCTTCGGGCAGATCGTTTAAGCTGAGCGACGAAACACACTCATGTATGATTTCTATTATCCGTTCACGCTCTTCGCGAATATCAATAACGCCGTGATATAAGCGAATATCCGAATACTCAAGATACTGGTAAATTAATGCTATGACAGCCATATTTTGATACTCCTGCATCACGCCATTCAACGCCGAACGCCGGGGAACTTGCAGCAAAGTAGGATTTAATATCAATATATCAGGTTTTCCGGTAGCAAGTCGACCGTTAAGGCACTCTATATCGTGCAAAGGCGTCAGAAGCTCCAAATCCGTAAAGTCGCTCAGCACTTTTGCAAGCCCCTCGGTTATGATATGCGACGGCTCTACAATAAGCACTTTCTTCTTGTTACTCATAGCTGCTTCTTCTCTAATAATTTGACATAGGGGACAAGTACTTTTTCTTCAATAAGAGTATGTTTTGCCAAGTCGGAAGAAAGCCGGCATATATCAAACACAACATTTATCGAATCGGTCTGCGAAACGCTTCCACCCGGCAGATATTTGAATATTATCTGCATCAAGTCGGTCAGTTTATCTTCAATTTCATGGTGTGCTTTCTCAAAATCGCGTATACGATACATTCCACCGGAGGGCTTACCCGAGGTTAAAGACTCAATATAAGGAAAAACCGTCTCCTCTTCATAGAGAAAATGCTCTGATATTTCATCCTTATAGCTTGCAAAAAAGCGACGGAGCACCATCCCGTACTTTTCATTCGTATCATCGGCTATTCTGTTAAGGTGCTGTTCTATATGCGGCAGCCTCTCATCTATGTAGAACTTGTGCGAAGCTCTCAGATAAGGAACCAGCGAGCTCATGTCTGTTGCAATAACCTCGTTTCTGTCGGGAATATATGAGTCGAAAGAGTAAACATTACATATTAGAAGAAAGAAATCCAAAGATATATCGTATTTAGCACAAACTTCAGAGACTTTTTTATCACCAAATCCAAGAGCTATACCAAATCGCGGCAGCATAAGAAGAAGGTCATGGTTTGCCGAGATAAGGTCGGCCAGCTTCATCTTTCCGGAGAAGAGTATTTTATCCATAGTTATATATTTAATCACATCGAGCGACAAAGGTACTTATTATATTCTATAATATCCCATCGCAAATATCCCCATTAATAGGGATATAGTTTGTAAAATAAAATAACTACTTTTGGCATCAAATTATATATAATGAGACTATCTGATTTGCATAATGGTGAATCGGCCGTAATAACAAAAGTGTACGGTCATGGCGGATTTCGCAAGCGCATTACCGAGATGGGCTTTGTTCGCGGAAGAAATGTTACATCCGTAATGAACTCCCCGCTTAAAGACCCTGTTAAGTATTCGATTATAGGGTATGAAGTGTCGCTCAGGCGTAGCGAAGCAGAGATGATTGAGGTGCTGTATGAATCGGAGTTTGACGATAAGATTGCACTAACCGACAATCACGAGATATTCGATGATGAATATTACAAACATGTTGATGACACATACATCGCAAGTGGCGAACAGGCCAAAACGACCAACCACCACCACTACGCGGAAGCAGATAAACAGACTGCATATCGCAGGAATATAATAAACATAGCGCTTGTAGGCAATCCTAACAGCGGCAAGACCTCTCTCTTCAACGCCCTGTCCGGAGGAAGCGAGCACGTTGGCAACTACGGAGGCGTAACCGTCAGTTCCAAAACCGGACACTTCAACTATAACGGCTATCACTTCAATATCACAGATTTGCCCGGCACATACTCTCTCTCGGCCTACACTCCCGAAGAACGGTACGTGCGCGAGCATATCTTCGAGAAAATGCCCGACGTAATCATAAACTCCGTTGTAGCATCAAACCTCGAACGCAACCTCTATCTCACCACCGAATTGATAGACCTCAATCCTCGTATGGTAGTCGCGCTCAACATGTACGACGAGCTACAGGCAAGCGGCGCAAAACTTGACTACACAAAGCTTGGAGGCATGATTGGAGTGCCTATGGTTCCAACCGTAGCAAAAAGCAAGTTAGGACTCGACACCCTGCTCGACACCGTAATAGATATATTTGAAAGCCGCAACAGTACAGCAAGGCACATACACATCAATTACGGAAATACAACCGAGCCGGAGATTTCAGTGCTCAAAGATATGATAAGAAGGAGCGAGGATGTACCGCAGCAATTTCCGGCACGCTACTGGGCGATAAAACTGCTTGAGCGCGACTCCGAAGCTGAAAACATATTAAAGAAGTGCGATGGCTACAGCAAACTGAAAGAAACAGCCGACAAGGCTGCAGGAAGGATAGAGCATCAAACAAATAATGATATAGAAACCGTTATCTCCGACGCGAAATACGGATACATAACAGGAGCGCTACAGGAGACATACGCAGCAGGTACGCACGATACGAATAAGAAGACGCACTTCATCGACAGCCTCGTTGCAAACCAATGGTTGGGATTCCCTATATTCATTCTGCTGATGTGGGTAATGTTTATGTCTACATTCTTTCTGGGGGCGTATCCACAAGAATGGATAGAGACGGGAGTCGATAAGCTCTCCGAGTTAATATCATCAATTATGCCGGAAGGCGCATTGCGGGAGCTGCTCGTAGGAGGTATCATCGGAGGCGTAGGAAGCGTTATCGTCTTTCTGCCGAATATACTCATTCTGTACCTCTTCATTTCCTTTATGGAGGACTCAGGATATATGGCTCGAGCTGCGTTTATAATGGACAGGATAATGCACAAGATGGGGCTTCACGGCAAGTCGTTCATACCTCTCATTATGGGTTTCGGGTGCAACGTCCCTGCCATCATGGCAACACGAACGATAGAAAGCCACAGCAGCCGGCTGATAACAATACTCATAAACCCTTTTATTTCATGCAGCGCCCGCATACCTGTGCTTCTATTATTTGCCGGCACATTCTTCCCCGAAAGCGCGGGAACGGCCATGATTCTAATGTACATGTTCGGCACACTAATCGCCGTTATTACAGCCAAAGTTCTGCGCAAAGCATACTTCAAAGTAGACGAAACACCGTTTGTTATGGAGCTGCCGCCATCTCGTATGCCGTCTTCTGCTTGAAAAAAAA
>JGI994J12354_10006083_pt1 | contig 10178 bp, 7 predicted proteins | sample IntmicLarv3ML3BL_FD_12354 | JGI IMG/M metagenome (IMG submission 12354)
CTCTCCGCCGACAATATCGATATCTGCCGTCTTCAATGCCTCCGACAATACGCCGGCCTGTGCTTCGGCGATGTCTTTCTGTATTTTTATTTGTGCCAGCTCGACATCCTTATCTTTCTGAAGTGCGAGTTTAAACTCTTCATGTTCTTTGCCTGCTCCGTCAAACAGCTTCATTGCAGTAGCTTTTTCTTCTATTCCTGCAGCTTCGGCAAGGGCTTTCTCTTTTGTCACTTCTGCTTCCATCAAACCTTCTTTGCGTTTGGCTTCTGCTTTTGCCTCGATACCTGTCGCTTCGGCAATTGAAGTCTTTTCTATGATGCTCGCCTCGCCTATTGCCGATGCTAAAGCCTTTTCCTTCGTCACTTCTGCTTCCACAAGACCTTCTTTCTTTTTCGCTTCAGCTTTTGCTTCTATTCCGACAGCTTCGGCTTTAGCTTTCTTCTCAATCACAACTGCCTCGGCTATTCCTTGTATTTCAAGCGCCTCAGCTTTTGCTTTTATCACTTCGGCTTCGGCAAGTCCTAATGTAGCGTCTTCGCGAGCTTTTGCGTCGGCAAGTGTCTTGCGTGCTTCCGCCTGTTTGTTTGATGCTTCTTTCTGAGCTTCAGCATTTATTAGTAACTCTTTCGCCTTCTGTTCTGCTGCTGCCTTATCTGCTTCGGCTGCCTTAACATATTGTACATACTTCTCCTCTGCAGCCTGCGATGCCGAAGTTATTCCAACCTGCTTCTGGCGGTCAACAGTACGGAATGCTTCTATATCTTTCATGTTCTGTTGCTCTTCGACAACGCCCTTTTCAAGCTGAACACGCTCACGGATAACATCCTGAATATTTTTCTTCTCAATTTCTATAACGCGCTCTTTTTCAATCTGTGAAAGTGTTACTATACGTTCACGTTCTGTCTGTTCGAGGGCGCGGTCTTTTTCTACTCGTTCTGTCTCTACGGCAAAAGTGCGTTGTTTGTTTTTATCCGCAATAATAATCTGGCGCAGTTTATTTTCTTCCTGAACTGCAAGGTTCTCTTCGGTTGAAATGCGAACAGACTCAGCTTTAAGCCTCTCTTCTTCACGCACTTTCTTTATCTCTGCCTCTTCGCGCGCTTTAACATTATCTATTTCACGCTTTTGCTTTTCCTCTTTCACGGCAAGCTGACGTTCAAGCTCAAGAATCGCTTCGCGCGCCTCAACATTTTGTTTTTTAATGATCTTCTCTTCTTCGCGACGTATAAGGTTTGCTTTTATATTCTGAGCTACCGTAAGCTCGGTAATCTTCTTTATGCCTTCGGAGTCAAGTATATTATCGGGACTTAAATACTGAAGATCAGTCTGTTCAAGATAGTCGATCGCGCAATCGTCAAGGACATAACCGTTAAGGTCAGTACCGATAATATTCATTATCTCATCACGAAACTCACGGCGAGCCTCATACAACTCCGTAAAATCAAACTTCTTTCCTACAGTCTTCAATGCTTCCGAAAACTTGGCTTCGAAAATTTCCTTCAATGTATTTATATCGCTTGCACGCTCACAACCAATAGTTTGAGCAACATTCACAACATCATTGACCGATTTGTTAACACGAACAAAAAAAGCAACTTTTATATCCGCACGGATGTTATCCTTACAGATAAGCCCGTCGTGCAGCATACGCTCAATCTGAACTTTCTTCAACGAGATATCCATAATTTCCAGTTTATGGAAAATTGGAATTACATACATTCCCTTGTTAAACGCCACTTTTGTCCCACCGACACCTGTGCGTACAATAGATTTACCCTGAGGGATTTTCTTGTAAAATGATGCCAGCATCCCAATAAACACCAGCAAGACGAAAATAGCACTACCCGCTATTACTACAATTAGTTGTTCCATAGTATAATTATTTAAAAAAAAAGAAAGCCTCTCCCCCTGCCCCCTCTCCCAAGGAGAGGGGAGGCGAAGAATGTTAGTATATCTCTTAGGAAGCTACAAATTACGTATGCTCACTTCCTTATTTACCAAGTAATATTTTTTATCGTCCGACTCATCCATTACGACAACATATTCGCCATACTTTATTTCGGCTCCGTCAAGACTTTTTACATTAAGTTTGATAGGATTCTTTTCAATCAAAAACTCTGCAATTCCGATTTTTTCGCCTTTGATGCTCGACAACATCTTACCTGAACGCCCCAGAAAGTCAATTTCTTCTTCCCCTTTATACCCGATCTCTTTAAAAAACTTTACCATAGGATTTGTTGCAAATTTAGTGAAAAATATAGCGATAATCATTATAGGAATAAGAATAAATACGGAAGTCAATCCCCAAGTAGTAACGTTGATCAAGCTTGTTGTTATCAATGAACCAATCCAGGTAAACAGCTTGAATATTGAAAGAATAAGCATAAACGGAACTCGCCCGACATTCAGAAAATTAAGAAATTTCATAAAAAAACCGGGGGAATTTTCCGCAACCGCCTCATTTTCGGAATCAGCCGTATCAATATCTCCATCCACTTCGGAAACATCTGCACCTGCATCGGGTGCGTCAACGCTAACATCAGGAACATCAGTATCGGGGACGTTAACATCGGGAACGTTAACATCAAAGTCAAAACCCAAATCCAAATCCTCCAACCCGACGCCCAACAAAAGGACAAACAGCCAATAAACAACCAAAACGGCCATTATCACTGTCATCACAGCATTAGGTAGCGGATGCATCAAATTATAAAAAAAATCTCCCATATATTTTAATGAAAAATGAAAAGTGAATTGAATATCGGCCTTAGCCAAAATGAAAAATAGTAAAATCAGAGTTTTTTAAGTAAAAAATGAAACTTCGTAGATTGAAAATTATCAATTTTCAATTTATTTAATTTTTCAATTTTCATTTTTCATTTTTCACTTGAAGAAATTCCTAATTTCTTCTTTATTTCTTCCAATTCCTGATTCACGTTGTTTGTCTCTTCGCCTATAACTTTATTTATCTCATCGTCAACAGACTTAGAGCTTTTGGCTATATCTCCGTAAGCTTGCGCCAATGCTTCTTCTTCCTCCACTTTTTCTTTCATACGCTCAAGCATGCTGATCGTACTGTTACTGTCGATCTGCGCCATCTGCTTATTCACTTCCTTCGTAGCGCGACTAACCTTTATACGCGATTTCAGCGTTTTCAACTCATTCTCCCATTTAGTGATGTTAAATCTGAGAATTTCCACATTCTTTTGAATATCGTCGGCAGCTTTTTCGTGAGTAGCCAACTGTTCCTCAAGTGACTTAACCTCCAAGAGAAGATTTTCTTTCAACGTGAGCGCTTCTCTTGCAAGCTTTTCGGCTTGAGCCATTTCCACTTCACCCTTCTGTGCTTTGGTCAGCAACAAAATCGCTTTGTTGGAATAATCCTGAGCCTCGGCTTCTTTTTTTGTTTTTTCGTTCTTCGTACGGATAGCCATAGCCCTAACTTGCGCAGATGCTTGCAGAGCGCTGTCTAAATCCTCTCTCATTTCACGAATGCCCTGTTCGGTCATTTTTATGGGGTCTTCCATCTTATCAACTGCAGAATGAATTTCTGCCTGTCCGATCCTCATTAGTCTTTTAAAAATATTCATAGCTTTATTTTTTAGAAAATTCAATTATTTGTTCGTAATATTCGCTTAATAACAAACCAAGTGAGTTTACCGCTCCCTCAAATTCGTTAATATCCAGATTTTCAATCTGTAGTGTGTAGCGAAAAATTACTTTTCGCCCTTCCTCATCCAATGCAAACGCTCCGTGTATAATATCGCGATTCTTTTGCAGTAAAGATTTCAACACTTCAGCGTTATCGTTTTTAATCGTAAATATATATTGCTCCATTATAAGGATTGGCGGAGCAACGCCTAAAATAAGGTTTTTTATCCCGTCCTGCTCTCTTTCAATCAGAAATATCCCCGTTTTCTCATCCTGATAAGAAACAGAATAGCCCAATTTAGAAATATACGACTCAATTTTTTTAAAATACATACATTAATTAAATTAGTAAGTTAACAATAAACGGAAACCCAAAATCATCCGACCGGAAACCCGGAAGCAAAAAAGTGTACGACTTTTAATCGAAAATGTAAAGTTAAATATTTTTCATTCAAAAATCATATAAACAACATCATTTTTTTAAAAACTTCAAGTTTTAATTTGTTTTTCAAGAATTAAAAACTATATTTGCAAATATTTGTTGCAAATATAATACATAAAATTTGAATTGCAAAATATTTTAGCATAAAAATATGACCTTAATAGGAAAAAATATTAAAAAGATCAGAAATGTAAAGGGTTTTAGCCAACAATCTTTTGCAGATATCTTTGATTTGACGCGGGGTAACATATCATCATACGAAGAGTCGAGAGCCGAACCTAAAATTGAAGTTATAATTAAAATAGCTAATTATTTTGGCATACCTTTGAGTGATTTTATTGAAAAAGATCTTTCGGTAAACGAACTTTTACACTACGACACCAACTTAGTAATAGAAACCGAAAAACTGAAAATATCCCGTCGCATCACTAATATTCCCTATATATCAGCTCCTTACGTCAATGACTACATTCAAAACCACAACAATATAAATTTCATACAAAAACTGCCGATAATATCCGTCCCATGTAACACAAAGTCAGAACTGATAGCCTTGGAAATACAAGACCCTAACGACCTGCCCGCCGGATTCGAGTATCGCACAGGCGACATTCTTATTCTCGAAAAGGTAACAAAGGAAAACATACACCACACAACAAACAAGTTAGGCATGATACCCGACCCTGAAGGACTTAAATTCGGAATCTACAAAACCGATGACAATACTAAAACCCTATCTCTTAACGACTGGATAAAATACCCATTCGAGATTGATTCGAACGTAACTTACTGGTTTCTGTACGCATCTTACAAACAGGAATAACATATTTTTCCGGAGAATATCGTACCGGCAACCTCAATAATGCATTTAATTCTTAATCTTCAATCTTTCCCAGAGCGCGCGCGGTATTAAGTTCCAGAAAAAGACAAGTATACTATAGCGCCAATCAATAATTGCAATACGCTTCTTTTTATCAATCGCCCGCATAATCTTTTTTGCAACTTTTTGCGGATCCATAAGCATGGGATACTTATGGTCTTCGCTATTGAGCAAAGCTGTATCGACAAACCCGGGGCGTATATCCGTGAATTTTATTTTTATTTTCTTTATGCGAGTCAGCTGCGCCAACGCTTCGATATATGTATTCTGAAATCTTTTTGTAGCCGAATATGCCGGCGCACCGCCAAGACCTTTAGTGCCGGCAATTGAACTTATAACTGCAATATGCCCGCTTCCTTTTGTTTCAAAATACCTGTAAGCGGCTGTCACAACGCGAATAAAGCCCGAGACATTTGTTTCAGCTGTACGAACTTCAATCTCTTCATCAAGTGCAGGATTTTGACGCCCCGTACCGGACGAAAGGAAAAACAAATCCATGCCTCCCCTTAATCCAATAAGATGAGACAGCCTTTCGGCGGCATCATCTTTCATTACATCTAAAGGATAGGCAACAACATTTCCCGGGTATGCCGCTCTGAGCTCTTCCAATGCATCCTCACGCCTGCCGGCAATACCTAACAGCCACCCTCGTTGCAGCATACACAAAGCTACTTCGCGACCAATACCCGAAGTAGCGCCAACAATAATGACTTTTTTCAAAACTCGCCTACCAGAAGACCACCGTCAAGCATATCACCGATAGCCCCTGCAAAAGTCTTAAAGTGGTCTGAATTGGAGTGGAATTCAAACGCAGCCTGATCTTTATACTCTTCATAAAAGATAAAAGACTTAGGATCCATCGGCGANTGGTACAATGTGTAAAAAAGNCAACCGNCCTCTTTTCTTGTAGCTTCAACAAGAACACTTGCAACAGCAGTAAACGCCGCTTCCTGACCCTCTTTTACCGTAACACGCGCTACAACGATTTTTTTATCTTTCTTTGGTGCAGCAGCTGCTGCAACTTCGGCATTATCAGTAGCTGCCGACTCATTTTTTTTTGAATTTTCGCAAGACATAACACTCATAATTGTTAAAATCATTAGAATAACTGAATACTTTTTCATCTCAACATAAATTAATATAAAACATTTTTTTTGACCCAACCATAATAAGTTAGTTCTTAGCCAAAAACATATACCTATTACAGTGCCTGTAAAAATAACAGTACAAAGATAGTAGAAGTCGAGAGGAATTCAAAATAATAAAAGAACAATCCCTAACCAAAGCGATAACTTTGACCGGGGATTTTCTTATAACATTATTAAAACAACTATTATTTCTTTATCACCTTCTCAACCCAGCCGGAACTTCCTTTTACAATCACAATACCTTTGGGGATATCGCTGATGTCATATTTAACTTCTCCTTCGGTTTTTTGCACGCTAAATACCAATGTTCCTATTATTGAATAAATTTCAATTTTTTCATTATATAAAGAACTAATCGACAAAGTATTGTTATAGCATACCGCCTTGACACCGCCATTTATTAACCCATTTCCAACGGTAGAATATGGGATACTTACGTCTATATCATCCTCTTTTATCGTTGAGTTATCGCTCATTTTGAAATCCAAATCGCTTATTTGAATCTTATAATTGCCTGTGGACACATTTTCATCAATAGTATATGCAATGTCAACAATTTTTTTGAGAGTTGCATCCGAAGCGCTTCGAGTACCCGTTTTAGTGCTGATTTTGAAAGCCCATACCCCTTTTGCCTTATCAGAAATATCAAGAGAATGACCACTCTGTAATTCAGGAGCCAACGCTGTCTTTTCCTTATCAAGATTGAATCCTCCCGGCATTGACACGATAAACTCGCCGTTAAGTGATTGATTGGACGAAATGCTAAGCGAAAGATTTATCAATCCCTTGTTATCTGCCGGCTGTGATGGTGTTGCCAAAATTTCATTTTCTTCCTCCTTTGGATTTGTTGGGGTTGTTGGCTCATCACCCGTTTCAGCTTTTGCTTGCGTAACAATTACAGATTTCGTCAAACCCACTCCTGCTATTATTACAAAAGCAGAACGCGAAGCAGCAGATGTATTTGCCGAAACAGATACTGTAATAGTAGCGTTATTGGAACCGGCAGAAATGTTTATCGTTGCCCACGAAGCAGAGCTGCTTAAAATCCATTCGACATTTGATGTAATACCAAACGTCTTCGTTCCGCTTCCTGCATCGAATTTAAGTGAATCCGTTGAAATATTTAGTTGTGAAGAAGGAGATGTCGTATCGTCCAACTTAGCTTGTGACACATTTACTGTTTTCGTTATACCACCGCCGGTTATTGTGACAGTAGCAAAACGCGAAGCGGCAGATGTATTTGCCGAGACTGATAAAGTAATAGTCGCGTTATTAGAACCGGAAGCAGTGTTAATCGTTGCCCACGATTCAGAGCTGCTTACAGTCCACGCAACATTTGAAGTGATTCCGAATGTTCTCGCTCCGCCGGGTGCATCGAAGCCAATTGCTGTAGGAGATATGTTTAATTGAGTGATAGCTGCTTTTTCTTCTATAGTTCCAAAATGTTTCCAAGGAACAGTTGATTTATAAAGGGCTTCAGTTCCAAAAGGAACGACTAATTTAACACCTGCAATATTATCATAACCATCCCAATATGAAAAAGCTTTTGATTCGATACCATTCGGTATAGTAATCCATTCTACTTCTACCCGACTTAAATTGTCAGTATAAAATGCCAGTTCGCCAATACTTACAACAGAAACCGGAATTTTAACTAAACTTATATTAGTTTGTGAAAATGCCTGTTGTCCGATGGTTGTGACAGACGACGGAATTTCTATTGAAGTAAGTCCCTGACAGTTCCAAAATGCCAGTTCACCAATAATTGTAACCGTTGACGGGATTGCTATTGACGTGAATTTACAGTTTTCAAAGACTCCGGCTTTAAGTTCAGTTAAAGTCGTCGGCAAAGATACATTAGCAAGATCCTGACAACCGGAAAAAGCATATTCACCTATGCTATTAACAGATTCAGGTATAATAATAGAAGTTAATCCCGTACCCCCGAATGCGTTATTACCAATATTGTTTACTGTAGAAGGAATATTGATAGATGTCAAACTACTACAATACGCAAAAGCATAATCTCCAATTTTGATCAGATCATCAGGTAATGTCACAGATGAGAGAGAATTACAACCGCTAAAAGTACTGCTTTGAATTTCTGTAAAGACATCAGGAATAGTAATAGACGTTAAATTAGCACAATTTAAAAATGCACTCGCGCTTATAGTTTTAATTGATTCTATCCCGGTTATGTTTTTCAATTTACTGTACGCAAATGCATATTGTTCAATATCTTCAACTGTACCCGGGATAGCAAAGTCATCACCATTTTTTTCCCGTGGATATACAACAATTTTAGATTTATCTTTATTATATAAAACTCCATCTTGCGAAGATAAATTGGAATTATTTTGACTGACATTAACATCGGAAAGTTGAGTACAGTATACAAATGTCATCGGCTCTATTTCTGAGACTGATTCAGGTATTGTAACTGTATTGATTTTGGCAGCGTTTCTATTGAAAGCCATATAGCTGATTTTTTTTACCTCAATACCATTCACATCGTCAGGTATTGTAATGTTAGCATCAGTTCCCCAATAATTTATCAATACACCATTATCATCAACCTGAAAATCAGAAACAGTTTCTCCTTTTTCGATAATACGTCCGGCACAACTACAATTGTCAAGAGCTTTATAGTCATCTTTCATCCCGATAGGAACAATCAGGGTTTGATTGGAAATATTGCTACTGTTCATACCGGGTTGAAGTGCTTCTACACAAAAAGGTATTGAGGATAGTTCGTTCGTACCCGTTATTTCTATAGTTTCTAATTTAGAATAGTGATTGAATAAATTGCAGTACATACCAAGGTTTTCTATCTCACACGGAATAATCAGATGTTTTAGATTTCCTGCCCCTGCATAAAACGCAGTGGTTTCAACAGAGATCACCTCATCCGGTATAGTAAAAGTTGTATTGTCTGACATCGACGGGTATTTTATCAGGACTGATTTGTCCTTGTTATATAGAACTCCGTTTTCAGATGAAAACTGTTCGCTCGCATCATTTACTATGTACCTTTCAATAGGGGCATATAAACAAAGAAACTCAGTTATAATCTTTACACTGGCCGGTATGGATATGGATGTTATATTACTGAGGCTAAAATTGTACTCAATTTCCTCCACTCCGTCCGGGATTACCACATCTCCTCCGGGGCCTGTATACCCCTTGAGAACTCCATTTTCAATTACAAAATCTTCCGTATCTTCCGCGTAGCTATTTACAACAAACAATATAGTTGCTAATAATAATAAATAAAACTTCTTCATATGTACAATATTTAATTTAAAGTTAGAACATTCACAAAATATGTTATTAGTGGTTTCATAATTTTGACTGTAGTAATCGTCGGCAAAGATATAAATATAAAAAATATAAAACAATAGGCAATATTCTTAAATTTTAAACAATACACTATACCTTGAACGAACAGAAATATTTTGTGCGAGAACGATTTTTTTGTCTCGAACGGCATCTTTTTTATGTTTAGCCTTTTGTTTTTTAGCGAGACAGCAAAGTAGCCTTATGTCGAGTAATGAGATGAAAGACGTGTTTTTTCATGCAAATAATCAAGCTCTTATAGTTTTTAAATGTCAAAGACAGTAAAAGCCGGCATGCGTTTTTCCGCATACCGGCTTTACTAAAATAAATACTAACTAATACCTAATTACTATGAAAAAAGTCTTACTTCCATTTAATAACCTAATAATCCCTAAAACCTTAGCTTACAGCTATTACGCGCTGTTTCTTTTGTATTTCCTTCTCTGAAAGTTTTGGTAAACTGACGGTCAACACTCCGTCTTCTACCTTCGCTTCAATCTTTTCTTTGTTTACGTTGTCCGGTAAAACCATTGTACGTTGGAATTTTGAATACGAAAACTCACGGCGCAGGTAGCGCGTTTCGTCATCAATTTCCTTAGTCTCAGCCTTCTTTTCCATCGTAATAATCAAATCGTTGTCCTCATCAATATTTACAACGAAATCATCCTTAGTCATTCCGGCAGCGGCAACTTCAACGAAATATGCCGTTTCGGTTTCTTTC
>JGI994J12354_10006084_pt1 | contig 10177 bp, 6 predicted proteins | sample IntmicLarv3ML3BL_FD_12354 | JGI IMG/M metagenome (IMG submission 12354)
ATACCCGTGCCGTTGTTGTTAATGACAGCCGCATACCGTATATCACCGCGGTTACCGCTTTCCTGCGGCCGTATATAATATTCGTGCATATCTTTGACGTCTTTTTCGTAATACCCCAAAACAGTCGATAATTTCATGTCAGGATAATTTTCTTTGTCACCTTGACCGTACCATTGCACCTTGTCAAAACCGTTCGCCAATTCGAATAAAACGCCGAAACGTGCGAGAGGAGGCAATTCAGCTCGTTGCGGTTCCAAAGTACTTGTTACTTCAACGCTGCCGCACGCACAAATCTTATATGTGAAAATCGTTTTGAAAAGCAATCCGATCGACGGAGGAGCCATGATTCCGTTGACTTTAATTTCGATACATTCACCTGTTTGATTAACGATTACTGCAGACTCAATTATATGCCAAATACGGTCGTAACGCATTTTGTGTCCGCCGTTCTTGAGAAAACCGTCGTTATCGGTCATTGCGCGCCAAATATTGGGCTTGATTCCCGACGGAAGCTTTGTCAGTCCCCTGAAATCGCCGTCCTGATATTTATCATGAAATAGTTCCGTGCCTTTATAATTATAACTCGAAATATTACCGTCAACTTTATCAAAAACGATGTTAAATCCGTCGCCTGTGATGTTGATATAACGTTGTGTTTCCATCGAAACCATTTGCGTGGTCGGTTTGCATTTTCTTGCGGGAACATACGTGTTTAATTCCGCCTGATATTGTCCGACTAAATGTTTTGAGTTGATCCAGGCACTTTTACGTAGGTCATATACTTTTATATTCAATTGATATTCGGCGTCTTTATCCGCTTTAACGGGACTTTCAAGCGTCACTTCGCCATGGGGAAGTATTTCGAGTTTGTCAAATGTTCCGTTTTGCGTGATTTTACCGTTTCTTTGAAGTTCCCATTCGACGCTAAATTCACTAATCGGTGTGAAATCCAGCATATTCTTGAGTTTAATCTTACCTTTTTCTACGCAAACACGCAAAGGACTATACGCATTTTTCATTTCCCAAGCCGCAGTCGAAGGCGTTCTGTCGGGAAGGACCAGTCCGTCCACGCAGAAATTGCCGTCATGCGGGAATTCGCCGTGGTCACCGCCGTAAGTATATGTGATATTGCCTTTTTCATCCTTATGTTCAATCGCATGGTCGCACCATTCCCACACGCAGCCGCCCATCAAACGCGGATAAGTATATATAATATCCCAATATTCTTTGAAACTGCCCGGTCCGATGCCCATAGAATGCGCATATTCGCACATATAATACGGACGGTTGTCACCGTTTTTGTTTTCGCCGCGGTCTTTTAAATAATCGGGATGCGGATACATTGCACTCTCAACGTCGAATTTTTCCTTATTTTCGCAATAATGAATGAGAGCATTCGGCACAACCGAACGTATCAATTTCGCCATAGCATCATGATTTTCGCCGTAACCCGATTCGTTGCCCAGCGACCACATGATGATACACGGATGATTTTTATCACGCATGACCATACGTTCCGCACGGTCGACATACTGCGCTCTCCAGTCGGGATGTTTGGACAAATAACTCCAGCCATCGTTCATCCACATCTCATTATTCTGCGCCGAACCGATACCATGCGTTTCGATGTCCGATTCGTCCACGATATATAATCCGTATATATCCGCAAGCGCATACAAAAGCGGGTCGTTCGGATAATGCGAAGTACGCACGCAATTGACATTCAGCTGTTTCATGGTCGTCAAATCCTTGACAATATCTTCGAACTCTACTGCATAGCCCTTAGACGGATGGCTGTCGTGACGATTGACGCCGCGAATTTTTATCGCCGTGCCGTTTAATGTAAACACGCCGCCGTCACGGATTTCAATATCTTTAAAACCGACTAAATGCGAAACGCATTCGTCAGAGGTAATGACATATAATTTATATAAATTCGGTTGTTCTGCATTCCAAAGTAACGGTTTTTCTACGTTAAAATCAAATTCCGCAGCTTTTTTGTTTGATTTCTTCTGTTCTTCATAAATAATTTTGCCGTTTTTATCACATAATTTTATACTGACATCATTATTATCACTGAGTTTTACATTTACTTTAACATTGAAACTGTTCAAATCATCGTTTTTCTTTGCAATAAACTGAAAATCACCGATATGGTTTTTCGGCTGAGCCAGCAGGAAAACATCACGGAAAATGCCGTTATTGCGGAAGAAATCCTGGTCTTCCAAATATGTTCCGTCGCACCATTTGTACACAACAACCGTAATTTCGTTTTCTTCGCTCACCAAAAACGGCGTAATGTCAAATTCAGCAGTCATATGACTGACTTGGTTATATCCCACTAATTTTTTGTTGATATACACGTGAAAAGCGCTGACAACACCAAGAAAATTCAATTTAACCAGCATTTTATCGAAACTTTTTGGCATTGTAAATTTACGGCTGTACACGCCGACGGGATTATGGTTCGGTACAATCGGAGGAATGACGGGAATTGTATACTGAACATTCGCATAATGCCATTTTTCATAACCTTGAGTCTGCCAAACACTCGGAACTTTGGCAAGATCACCCTCAAGTTTAAAAATATCTTCGGGTAAATCGGCAACCGAATCAAAATAAGAAAAATTCCATTGTCCGCTCAAAAGCATGAAACGTTCGCTTTTTATCTCGTTTCTGGCGGTTATTTCAGCTTTTTTACACGCGTCAAAACTTTCGTACGGTATAAAATAACTTCTCGACGGCAAACGGTTTTTCGAAATCACAGAAATGTCCTGCCAATCGGGTTTTGCGTTTACATTTAACATATTGCACCTCATTTTTTCTTAATCCATTAATTTTATTTCAAATTTCGTAATCCTTTCGGATAATGATTTTTCAAAACCTCTTCGCTGACTTTGCCGAAACCTACAGGATATTTACCGGCACAAACGCCGCAATAACCCGAAACAGCGTTTTCAAAAAAGCTCTCGCCCCGTAAAAATGCGTTAACCGAGCGGCTTTCGGGTTCGTATGAAACCACTTTTTTCATATCGTCAAATTTTTTAGACATATACAGCGCATGATTAGGTTCAAACCGTTGTTTAACTATTTCACCCAACCGCACACCCGCATAAACAAACTGAATTTTCAGCATTTTTTCAGGCAAATACCACAAAGTGCCATGATTTTCGAATATTCTTGACATATCTAATTTATCGTTAAAATTCTGCGTCCAAAATTCATCTAACAATTCATAAATATGCGTATTGCATGAAATTTCCCGAATTTTATGCTCTCCACCGCCGTTTTTATGTAATTTTGCGTAAAAATGACCCTCGCCGTAACCTTCGTGCGGATAAATTCTTTTGGTAAATTCGCACGAAAAATCTTTTCGGACAGATAAAAATTTCTCGATGACTTCTTCGTTTTCTTCACGTGAAAACGTACAAGTCGAATAGACCATAATTCCGCCGTTTTTCAGGATATCAGAACAGCTCAGCAAAATCGACAGCTGCCGTTTTGCGCACGTTCTGACATGTTCTTCCGACCATTCACGTGTTGCTTCGGGATTTTTTCGGAACATTCCCTCTCCTGAACAAGGTGCGTCAACCAAAAGCCTGTCCGCAATTCCGCTTAACTTTTCCGCCAAATTTTCAACCGTCATATTGGTTACAACACAATTTTTTATACCCATACGTTCGATGTTTGATGCTAAAATCATCGCTCTGCTTTGCACTTTTTCATTGGAAACCAAAAGTCCTTTATTTTCCAAAAGTGCCGCGATCTGCGTTGATTTTCCGCCCGGTGCCGCACAGACGTCCACTACAATTTGCCCGGGAATGATATCCAGCGCATTAACAGGAGCTGTTGCTGACGGTTCCTGAATATAAAATAATCCTGCGTGATGAAGAGCTGACAAACCCAGTTTTTGTTCGTCCGTATAAAATGAAAACGGGTCGTGTTCCACTTTTTTTGTGACATTAAATATCTTGACAAAATCCCGAACAGAAATCTTTAAATTGTTCACCCGAACTGCTTTCTGAGCAGGCAGCGAATACGATTTTAAAAACAATTCATATTCAGCACCCAAATAATTTTTCATTCTGTCCAAAAATTTTTGCGGTAATTCTATTCTATCCACTCAATAATCCTTAAAACCTTCGCCTAAAACTTCATTTATTTCGCTGATGATCACAAAAGCGTTGAGGTCAATATTTTTAACCGATATATTTATTCCGCCGCGCAACCACCATCAGCATCAGTCGATTTTCGCCCGTATACGAACCTTTCGCATCCAAAACCGTCACTGCTGAATAAAGCAATTTCCGGTATATCACAGAACGCAAAAGTCGATAATTATTATAAAACCACTTAAAAATTGTTCACAGTTTTCAATTGGCTTAACTACAAATTTCATTTTTCGCAAGTAATAAATAAAATGTCACCCATTTACTCGCTTTTCCGACGCTTTCTTTCGGCAAATACGATTTTGTCAGCGTTCCGTTCAGTAAATATTTTCCGTCGTCAGTCATTTTACTGTCCATGAGTTCCCACGCCTCAGCTAAATGTTGGGTTTTTCCGTAACCCAACGCACACAGCGCTTCCACGATATTTTGCAGTCCGACACGCATAACTTCGAAAGGATAAAAGGTGTCAATCGTTCGCCAGCCTTCGCGTGCGTTCAAAATTAGTGTATTTAAATCGTCGGTTTTATAAAAAATATTATGTTTCCAAAAATATTCAAGTAATTTTTCTTCAATATCTGTTTTTATCCCCATTTTTTTACATTCCGCACAAAACATCAACGCCATCATATTCGCTTTTACACAGCTTTTTGGAATACGATTCATTTTCTCCAATCGGTGCAAACATAAAAATCCGCCGTCAGGTAATTGTTTTTCTTTCAGATTATGAATAATTTCGGCAACAATCGGTTCTCCTGCCAAACCCAGTTTGACCAAAGCTCTTAACCGCATATAATCGCCGCAAGAATGTTCAAAACGGAAATTTTTACCGTAATGAACGGCTTTTTCGATATTCATCGGAATATCTTTATAATTTAAACCGCATTCAGATATAGCCGTGAGATAATATACAGACCATAAACCTTTCGTTTCTTCCCAATTTTCGGGTAAAAAACGCAAAGTTCTGTCAATAACAAGTTGTTTGTCGGCTGTTTTACCGAGAATTTCAGTCAAAGTCCTGTATTTTACAGCAGGATTATCATCTTCTAAAAGCCATTGAACTGCATTATCCATATATTTTCCGTCACTTCCTGTTAATATATAGCTAAAACATTTGAAAACTGTGAATAGTTTTCAAGTACAAGCGGAACTTGTAAAACGGTAAAAACTGTTATGAATTATATACCAACAATAACTCTGCATTGTCAACGACGCTTAGAATCGTTGTTTAAAAAGTGCTTCACTTTTTAAGTAGTATGATTATAAATCACATCAAAAAGTTCTTCAATCCGTTCGACATTTCCGATTAAATATAAATATCCGAACAAAGCTTCCAGTCCCGTCGCTTTTTTATATGCCACGATATTGGCATGTTTGCCGCAGTCCGCATTGCGTCCTCGTTTAAAAACCGCGGTTTCTTCGTCCGTAAGGATTTCTATAATTTTGTGCAAACCTACATTCTGTCCGTCCGCGCAGACATATTGTTTGGCTTGTGCGTGCAGTTTTCCGTTTGATTTATTTTCATTCGAAACCAAACGTTCTCTTACCAGTAATTCATATACTCCGTCACCCAAATATGCGAGCGTCAGCGGATTATACATCAGTGCGTCTCTTTTGTCTAAAATTTTTATGTTCTGCATCAACAAATTATATTTCTCTCCTATTTTCAATAGCTTTCATCAGAGTCAGTTCGTCTGCATATTCCAAATCTCCGCCGATCGGAAGTCCGAACGCAAGCCTTGTTGTCAGCACATCCAGGTTTTTCAGAAGTTTTGCTATATACATAGCCGTCGCATCGCCCTCAACCGTTGGATTTGTCGCAATTATGACTTCCTTGATTTGCTCGTCTTTCAGCCGCACCAATAATTCTTTTATTTTAATATCATTCGGACCCACATTGTCCATCGGTGAAATAACACCGTGCAAAACATGGAATAAACCGTTAAATTCCCTGCCTTTTTCGATAGCGATTACATCAGACGGCGATTCGACTACCAAAACAATAGAATGATCGCGTTTCGGACTCACGCAAATCGGGCATAATTCCGTATCGGTCAGATTTTGGCAGGACGAACATCTTCGCAGCGTTTTTTTTGCATTCAAAATCGTGTCCGTAAACAAACTTGCCTGTTCAGCGGACATATCCAATACATGAAAAGCCAGTCTCTGCGCACTTTTCGAACCTATTCCGGGTAATTGCCGAAATTGTTGTATGAGTTCGCTTAAAATACCGATATTATAAGCCATTTATGTTTCCTTTAATTTAATAAAGTCCCGGGATTTTCGGCATATTAACGCCCGAGGTAAGTTTTTCCATTTCTTTTTCTTTGATATCATCCACTTTCGCAAACGCTTCATTAACGCCCGCAACCAGCATATCTTCAAGGATTTCCACGTCTTCGGCATTGATAACGGACGGATCAATTTTAATCGATAAAATTTCCGATGTCCCTTTGATTTTTATATTGACTATACCACCGCCTGCCGAAACGTCATACACACGTTCATCCAGTTCTTCCTGTTTGGCAGCCATATCGTCTTGCATTTTTTTGACTTGTTTTATCATATCACCCTGCGACGGACCTTGCGGAATTCTGACTTTCATCTTAAAATTCTCCTTGTATAAAAATTAATTATTAACCATTATTTTTCAAAACTGAACATACCGTTTTCAGATACATTATCATAAGTAGTCGTATCTATAATATAATCTTCCAATTTCCCTGCAACAACTTTCAGTGCAAAAGCACTTTTTTTATAATCGGAAAGCACAGTTTTAATAATTTCCATATTTTCTTTTTTTGTAATAAACGGCAATTCTTTAGTCGACATGCAAATAATAATTATCTCGTTTTTTCCGTAAACAGCGTGCGAATCTCTGAGCATTGCGCCCAACATCGGTTCTTTTTCAAAAATAATATTACAAGCGTCATACCAAATTTGAAGTTCGGTATAATCACCTTCAGTTACAGTTTTTTCGGTTTTATTTATAATTTTCGGTTCTTCGGTCTTTTTTTCTTCTGTTTCATCGATTTTTTCAACTGCTTTTATTGGTAAATTATCCAACATTTCAAGCGGTTCTATAGACGAAAGTTCTTCGGGTTCGCTCATTAACGGCGAAGTTTCTGCCGAAATTTGAGGAGCTTTATCCGGTTTTTTTATATATGTTTCAATTTTTTTTACATTTTCATCGGACAAATTATTGTTTGTTTTTTGATTTTGTAAAGCGTTTTCCAATTTTTCAATACGAACAACCAAAGACGAAAAATCTTCATTAATCTGCGGCTTTGCGATTTTTAACAGACATAATTCGGTTTCGGTTCGTTTATTAATACCTTTTGATAAATTTATCATCGTTTGCTGCAAGCAATTCTGAGCGTAAATTATATGGTTAATTGTGTATTTTTTTGCCAAATTTTGCAATATTTCGAGGTCATTTGTGCTTTTTTCGATCAATTTTTCATGATTTTTAACTGTTTTTATGACCGCAATCATACGAAAAAGTTCCGAAATATCTGCGCAAACCAATCCCAAATCTTTTGAACGTTTATATAATTCTTGTATCTGAAAATATATCGCTTCCGTGTTTTCATCGGCGATATAATCAATAATTTCATATAAAGCTTTATTCCCGGCAAGTCCAAGTGCTTGTTCAACTGCTTCGATATTGCCCAAATCAAGGACTTTTTCGACAATCGAAAGTCCGTCGCGCATCGATCCGTCCGCCATAGAAACAACTAAATCCAACGCTCGGTCTTCAATGGTTTTATTTTCGTTTTCAACGATTTTTTTTATTAAATTTTTAATAATAACATTATTTATCCGCATAAAATCAAATCTTTGGCAACGCGATAAAATTGTAGCGGGAACTTTATGCGCTTCAGTGGTTGCAAGGATGAAAAGTGCGTGCGAAGGCGGTTCTTCCAGCGTTTTAAGCAGTGCGTTGAAAGCGTTTGACGAAAGCATATGAACTTCATCGATTATGTATACTTTTTTCTTCGCAACAGTCGGTGTATACACTATTTCATCGCGCAGCTGCCGAATATTATCCACGCTGTTGTTACTGGCTGCGTCGATTTCTTCGACGTCAAAAATGTTTCCTGCCAATAAACCTTTACAAATTTCGCATTCGTTGCAAGGCTCGCCGTTCTGCGGGTTTAAGCAGTTGACGGCACGTGCGAACAGTTTGGCGCATGTGGTTTTTCCTGTTCCGCGTGTTCCCGTGAATAAATATGCGTGACCGACTTGACCCGAAACAAGCTGTCCGAGCAATGTTCGGGTTATATGATCCTGACCGACGACGTCTGAAAACTTCAAAGGCCGGTATTTTCGATACAATGAATAATACATATTTTCCATTCACAATTCAATAAAAATAAAAAGGAACGGGTGATTTGCTGTGCTGTGAGATATTGTTTAATGCTGCTCAGTTCCCTGCCTGACATGGTTCGCAACACTCACACACGCAAGACCCGTTCCATTTAGTATTATACACTAATATGATTAAATAATCAAGTATTTTAATAGTTTTATCGAATAAATTATTTAAAATTTTTCTTGTATTAATAATATATATATGATATACTGTTTATAAATATTTTATAATATAAAAATTTATTAAAATAGGAGTGAATATGAAAAGATTTTTATCGTTATTATTGATTCTAATAATTGTTTTTACTGTTCTGACAGCTTGCGGTGCTGATGAAAAAGCCGACGAAAACGAAAACAATCCCGAAAATATTGTGAAAACCGTTGATTTGGACGGTTATGACTTTATTTTCGAAGTTCAGCAGCATTACGGGCAACCTGATCTATATCCCGAGGAAAACTTTTCCAACACGGGCGATTTAATCAGAACACGTTATAAAGATACCGAAACTGCGTTTAATATAACTATGGAATTGCGTGTGGTTGACGCATATATTGCTCCTACCAGTCTTAATTCGCATGTTGCTTCCGGTCAGAAATATGCAGATTTGATTCAAAATCATGCCGAACACATAACAAAATCCCTGCAGCTTTATGAACCATTTGATAAATTATCGTACGACGATGAAAAATGGGGTACAAAAGGTTATTTGGAAACCATGAATTTCGGCGGCGAACAATATGGTGTTGTTCCGTATTACTGGGGAAGACCGCTTCCTGCTTTCACTTCTCCGCTCTTTTTCAATCCGAGAAGAATGCTCGAATATCAATTGGCTTCACCTTTCGAATTAATCGAGAAAAAAGATTGGACATGGGCAAATTTCGAAATAATGTTAAGAGCATTTACCCAGCCTTCCGATATCAAAGCCGAAAATAAATTCGGTATGGGTTCGGCTACAAACAACAGAATTTTAGTGGACGCAATCGCTTCAAACGGTGCTTCGGTAATAAAATATGATAACACTGCGGAAAAATATATGTTCGCACTCGATGATCCCGCTGCTATCGAAGCTATGAACTGGGTGAAACGGTTAATAAATGAAGATAAAACTATCGAAGCTATAAACGATTGGTGGGAACCTGCAGCTGAAGGTTTTATCAAGGAAAAATACGGTTTTGTCGTAGAATTTTCATTCCTGGGTATCTATGAAGGCCGCAATCACTTTGCCAACGAAATGAAAGAAGATTATGACTGGGCGCCGTTCCCTGTAGGACCGAAAGGTACGCACGGACAATGGGCTGCCAATATCATACATGAAACAAGATACATCGCCATGCCTGTTTCAGCCGACGCTGAGCCTGAAAATACGCAAATGATCATGGAATATATTTTCAGACCTTTAGACGGACAGACAACAGAAACATGGAAAACCGATACCCGAAAAAGCTTTTTCTTTGACGAAAGATCATTTAAATATTATATGGAAATGGTTGAATGTGCAAAAACGGACTATTCAAATATTATCGGTGCATTATTTTATGACAGCGGAAATTCAAAAAGTATTATAAAGTTATATCAAACAGTCATAAAAGCTAATAGATCGGAAGAGCGTCGTGTAGGGAAAGAGTGTAGATCTCGG